>Ga0209643_1000224_pt1 | contig 135116 bp, 111 predicted proteins | sample AutmiccBRH37_all_FD_187383 | JGI IMG/M metagenome (GOLD analysis project Ga0209643, IMG submission 187383) | Deep subsurface microbial communities from Mt. Terri, Switzerland - Autotrophic microbial communities BRH/37_all (SPAdes) (version 2) | ecosystem: Environmental > Aquatic > Deep...
GCGAAGAGGATCCACCCGTTCCCATTCCGAACACGGAAGTTAAGCTCTTCAGCGCCGATGGTACTGCATGGGAGACTATGTGGGAGAGTAGGTCGCCGCCGATTCTTTATAACTAAGCCCCTTTGAGTTTTTTCTCAAAGGGGCTTTTGTTGTTTCTGCTCTTTCACTAGTGAGCGGAAGTTGATATGCCCGCCGCTTCATTCAGTATGGATCTACCCAATGTTCTTCTGTGAAATGAAGACTTCCTCAAAAAACCTCTTGACCAAATGATACACATGTGGACTATATAGTACGGATATAAACTAACACCGTATTCATTACTTCACACTCCCTCAAGCTCTGGGGGACAAAAGATCAGTTTCACCATAGAGGATCCACAGCATGAGCCAGCTATTTGATCTGTATAAAGCAGCAGGCAATATTCAATTTTCAAAAAAAGTTTGCGAGATTGTTCCTTACTTTGCCACTATCGAACCTCAATTCGTCGATCTCAGACCCGGTTATTCTGAAGTAACCATGCCAAATACAAAAAAAGTACACAACCATCTGGGCACTGTGCATGCAATCGCCATGTGCAATCTGGCCGAAATAGCCGCCGGACTGATGACGGATGTTTCAATTCCAGAAGCATGCCGATGGATTCCAACAGGTATGAATGTCAGGTACCTGGCCAAGGCGAAATCGGATTTACGGGGCGTAGCCGATGGACGGAATATAGACTGGTCTCTTCCCGGTGACAAGGATATCCCTGTCAGCATCACCGACACCGATGGAATTGAGGTTTGCTCTGCCACTATTACTGTCAAAGTGAGCGTAAAGTAATAATGATCGCTCACAATGAAACTCATCAGATCTTATTCAAATTAAACCTGGCTCAGCGTACGCTGATGAAATCGATTGACCGAGAGATTCGGGAAAAAATCGGCACCAGTGCCACTCAGATAGCAGCTCTTTTCTATTTGATGGAAAACGATGGCTGCCTGCTCGTAGACCTGAGCCGCGAGCTTTTGCAAAATAAATCGGCAATCACCACTTTAGTTGAAAGAATGGAGAAAAATTGTCTGCTGCAAAAAGTACCATCCCAGGTTGACAAGAGGGCTTCGCAGCTTTTCCTAACGACAAAAGGCAAAGAACTGGGATTGAAGGCTCTGCCTTTTGTTGCTGCTTACAATAAAGTTTTGGCGGATGGTTTCAGCCAGGATGAGCTTGCAGTTGTCGCTCGATTTCTGGACACCGTTATAAGCAGATTCGAAACCGTACCGGATAATTATTTTAAAAAAGGAAATCCGTTCTCCGGGCAATGATCGAACTCTCCAGAAACCAGGAATTAATAGATTCACCAATTTTTCAAATAAGGAGTATATAGTTTTACCGGCTAAACGATTTTGTGATATCCTTTTTCTAATACTTGAATTTAATTGAAAAGGAATTGCAGGATCCCATAACTATGATCACACATCTTACTCCACCGTCGCCGCACAGATCAACCAGTTCGCCTGAGATGATCGACCTCCTGGCTACAATGCCCTCGTCTGTTGCTTTTGCGGATCGCGTCAGGTTGCTTTGCCTGAATCCGGATCTTGAAGAAAAGATATTGCGGACAGAGTTCTCTTTATCAAGGAGTTGCGCAACTCCCCTGAAGGTCGAGAAACTCACGGTCGAAGACGAAAAGGAACTGGCGACAGAAGTACTGCTGTTTAGACACCAGGTGACTGAAATACTTCTCGGCACACAAAAATTCAGACAAGCTACGCTTACAGTTCTGCAGAATATCTACCTGTTCAACAACCGCAAGATATTTTTCGGCAATATGACTGCATCAGCCGAAGACGAAAGGCAGGAAGCGCTTCTCCTGTTCAGTACCTCTTCACGCACATCCAATATGCCGCTTGATAAAACGTTTCAGCATCCGATCATCGCCAGAGTCTGGAACCGTATTCTCAGCCAGTCGTCTCAGAAGGAGTTGCAGGATCCTCATTTCATAGCGCTTCATACTGTCATTGAAAAGCTCAATACCATCAGAAATATTTACATGCTGCTCACTTCAAGATTGGTAAAGATGCTTGCAGCAAAAACCAACACTCTCTACCGACAATCGGTAACCTACGATGATGCGGTGCAAATTGGCGGAATCGGCGTAGCTCGGGCCGCCTATAGATATCATCAGTCGTGCGGGGTTCGGTTTTCGACATTTGCCGCTCACTGGATATTCAAAGAAATTCAACGTCAAGCCCTGCAGGGACGACTGATCCGTATCTCGACGAATACGGTGGAAGGTTTCACAAAAGCTGCAAAGAGTGGAGATTCTGTCGGTCTGAGGAAATACTCGGCGATGATCGAGAGTGCAACCGCAGCACCGGAAAACCTGCCTGGTGAATATGCAGACCTTTCTCTTACCGAGTTGACAGCCGCAGGCACATCCCCTGTCGGAGCATTTGAAGCAGCACAACTCAGGTCTTTACTGCTCAGTACTATTGCTCAGAAGCTCTCGCCGAAATACGGCGATATTATCAAGCGCCGCTATGGTCTTCCCCCTTATCAAGGGAGAGAACAATCGGTACTTGTCATCAGCAAAATTTTGGGAGTAACCCGGAGCAGCATCTACCAGCTGGAGCAGGCTGCTTTGAAAAAACTGCAAAAACATCTCACTCGAGAATTGCTGTAATGCCCAAAGGCTAATACTGCTAGCTCCGATCACCATTGCCGAGATGCCTGTCCTGCATTATAATAATGATACAAATGGCGTTGACGGACGGGCCTTTTGTTATAGTTGATTAACGGGAGGTTATCATGCAAAGGTTGTTATCCGGCTTTCTTGTTCTAGTTTTCTTAACTTTTACACCAGCTGTTCATTCCTTTGCCGGCTCGAGGTATTATTCTCATAGCTACTCAAACCATTATCCAAGTGGGTACTACTCCAGGCATTACCCGAGGAGTTACTACAACAGCCATTATTATCCCCGCAGGCACTCTTATCATTCCGATCGTTATCTTACGTATCTGGGTGTTGGCCTGCTTACAGGTGTTGTGGTTGGGTCGATATTATCTCAACCTCCCGCTCCACGAACCGTAGTATATCCCGCTCAGGTAGTCTATTCAGCCCCGCCTCCGGTAATCGTCCACTCTCAATCCCCGGTCTTTGTCAGTCAGCAACCGACATATCCTTCCGATTACGAGAGTATTCTTCGGCAGGTGAGACCATCTGTGCAAATACTCAATATCCGTTCCGGCCCAGGTTTTGAGGAAGAGGTTATAGGCCAAGCCATTCTCGGAGAAATTCTTGGCGTAATCGGAGCAGCACCGGGATGGCTTTATGTGAAGACCGAGGAAGGTCGATACGGCTGGGTTAAGACTGAATATACTCAGGAGATGAGCGGTCCTGTCGGCTGATTATTTCCCTAATTTTTTGATAACGCTGGTAACCTTGTCTTCCATCGTCTGACTGCGATCAGTTCTGGTACCCATTTTTATGGTTGTGGTGATGCGAGGCGCCCCCATTCCGTGCACTTCTTCATGGCAAGACTTGACTGCGGCCATTACTTCGTCCCATTCCCCCTCGACATTGGTGCCATACGCGTGGAGTTGCGTCTTCAGTCCGGCTTTCTTCAATACCCTATGACAGGCCGCCACATATTCTGAAACGGAACCCCCAACCCCTAACGGCACAATACACAAATCAATAATAACTTTCATAGCGATCTCCCGATCCTCCATATCGCTGCTGGATAAGTACGTTTACCGTAACTGATGCTCTTTTTTCAATTCCTCATAAACCAGCGTTGAAACGTCTCGGATAACCCGCCCTCTTGAATTCATCCATTGTCCATAATTGGGAGCTTTCGATTTTCGCTCGATTATCCCGACTATGACATAGGGATATTTTGCGCCGTTTTTGGTTTTTGGAACGAGAATACCCATGTCCCCACACAGGTGGGCAGTAGAACCGGTCTTGTTATATACTAATGTGCCTCTGGGGATAGGTGTGCCATAATAGAGACGATCCCGCCCGGGTAAGGCCATTAACCTTTGCATTTCCTTGCCATAGGGTAACTCCTGTTTCCAGAGTGCGCGCAGAAATCGGACATAGTCCGACGGCGGTGCACTGTTGATGTAGGTACGGCCACCCGCCGGGATATACTCTTTAATCACTGTCTTCTTAAAAATGCTGCTGTAATGTTTCTTGAGAATTTCGTTGCATTGGGCCGGCCCCCCTACCTGCTTCATCGCCCAATTGGTCGCAGGATTGCTGCTCCTTTGGATCATGGCCTCCATTTGCTTTCTGGCCTGCTCACCGTATTTCAGTTTTTTTTCCTTAACCAGATGGAAGTAGGCCAAAGCTACAAAAGGCTTGATCATGCTTGCCGCCTGAAACTCCACGTCGGCATTTATGCCGGCAATCCTACGGTCATTTTCAAGATCGTAGACCATCCATCCCGTCGATTCGTCTTTGGCGAGACTTCCCTTGCTCCTAAGATTTGCTATGTATTCTTCGATCGATCGCTCAAATCTTGTTTGCTCTGTTGAGGAGCCAAGAAGAAAAGGTTCGCCGAGCAACCCTTTCTGCGCTTTTATCGTAGCGGCAATTTTCACTAATTCTGCAGCTTCGTTTTTCTTTTTTTCCACGGTCTGATCATTTGGAATGGTCGAAACAACTGCTGAAGAATCAGGAATCAGGCAGACCTCCGGTTTATCCACCGATCCTTCATTGATCAAACTGGATTCACCGTAAACAACGGTATTGCTGTTCTCTCTGGCAAGGGACGTCTTGATCTTTTTGCCTTTTAGAAGAGCGGCATGTCGCTTGGCAGTCCTGTTAGTCGAAGCAGCATCTCCGCGCATCCGATATACCAGAACATAATTGCCGGCATCGGTCTGTTCGATAAACAGATCCCTTTTGACATCATCCCCAAGATAATTATAGAGAACTTGATATTTTTCTTTCAGCGGCTCAAGATTAGGCCCCATGCCATAACTGACATTGAAGAGAGGGTCGAAATTTTGTTCTTTAATGGCATAAGGCTCGTCAAAACCGGCTTCATTCAGCAAGTCGGCGTGCTCTATCAATGCCTTGGTAACGACCCCAGAGGAAAGATTTCCGTCATATATTAAGGCATACTCATCCCCCCTGCCGACTACTTTCAACTTTTTGTTGACTTTCGCGTCGAATACCGATTCCAACTCCTCCTTGTAATCGAGAACTCTCTCCAGGTCGGTTGTCCTAATATATATTATGTCATATATTTCTTTTTTTGCGGCAAAAACGTCGGTAACGTTGCAAACAGCAAGAAGAACAAACAACACAAGAGTGGCAACCGGAATTTTTAAAAAAGTTACAGTCGAGTAAATCATACCTGGTACAGAGTTCCCATGAAAAATGAAAATAACGGATCGATGCGCAGCATCTATTGAAAGTATTCAACACTTCTACCTAGCTTACCCTGCAATTGCAAGCCGGATTTCTCGACTTATGTATGCAAAAATCTCTTGCATTTGTTCATTCTCCTAAAATTCTTGCAATAATTTACAACGAACTCTATAGTTTGCGCAAGAAATTTTTCCTGGCAAACACTTTCTACCTCTCAGACATCCCAATAATAGGATTCGACGCTGAGGAGGATCTTCCCCAATGACATTTTTCGACAATTTCAAATCATCCCGACTCATCGCCGCCCACCGCGGATATCGCTCAAAACGTCCTGAAAATACTCTTTCCGCTTTTCGCGCCAGTATCGGTCATTGCCACTTCATTGAACTTGATCTGCAAATGAGCAATGATTACATCCCTGTTGTCATCCACGATTCGAGCCTTGAAAGGACAAGCAATGCAAAAGTCAAGCGTCACCAGTTCAATCTGCACTCCTTGAAAGTGAGTGACTGGACGCTCCTTCAACTCAAAACCCTTGATTTCGGAGCTTGGTTTCTGGATACCGATCCGTTTGCCACTCTTTACAACAAAAAGGTGGCCCCTGAGGAAGTGATGCGTGAACTTCCCCAGACAATCATGACCCTGGAGGAAGTTCTACTTCACCCTGCGCTATGCAAAATTCCCATTAATATCGAGATCAAAGACCATAAAGGGAGGAAACAGAGCAAAAATGTAGCAGAAACCGTAATCGAGGTGGTGAACAGAACAAACTCAATCAACAGAGTCTTGATATCTTCGTTTAATCATGATTATCTGGTGATTGTCAAATCTTTCGCTCCAAAGATTTCCACTGCTGCTCTTGCTGAAAATTCACATCCGGACGAACTTGTCGACTATCTTCGCTCCATCGAAGTGGCTGCCTACCACCCCGCCGATGAAATTGTCGACCGCGATATCATCCGCCGCCTTCGCGCCGCCGGAATCGGCGTTAATGTTTATACTGTCAATTGCAAGGAGAGGCAAAACGCTCTTTTTGCAATGGGTGCGACAGCCGTTTTTACAGATTATCCTGAACTTGCTTGATAAAGGCCGGCATTTCTTCTACGCTTCTCCCCGAACTCACACGGCTTCTCTGCTCTTTTCAGCGACCATACACTTTCCTCTGTTCAATTCCTCCCGTTTTTATTATAGTTGTTGCCTCACTGAATACAGGAAGCAAAAAGGATTCGCCGATGTTCCACGCGATTCGCCTGAAGTCTGAACCTGTTGGCCAATTCAGGTGTCTGAACAGCCTATTTGCCAAGAGCAAAGTCCGGTTGATTATTTATATGAGCGGCTTTCCCGGCTGAAGTCTATGAAAAAGGCCCTGACGGAGAAAAGCCAGAAGGAGTTACAATGGAAAGTGTCAAAGACCTCGACCCGGATATCTATGCCCTGGTAAAGCAGGAAGAAAGGCGTCAGGCCGAAAAGATTCGCATGATCGCCTCCGAGAACTATGTCTCGCAAGCCGTACTGCAAACCACCGGTTCAGTCCTCACCAATAAGTATTCCGAGGGATATGCCGGAAAAAGGTATTACGAAGGGCAGCAGATCATCGACCAGGTCGAACTTATTGCCATCCAGCGGGCCAAGGATTTATTCGGAGCGGAACACGTCAACGTCCAACCGTATTCCGGATCGCCTGCCAACATTGCAACGTATCTGGCCTTTCTCAACCCTGGCGACACGATCCTGGGAATGGCCCTGCCCCATGGCGGACATCTTACTCATGGCGCCCATGTTTCCATTTCCGGGCGATACTTTGATGCCCAGTCATACGAGCTTGACTCCGCAACGGGCCTGCTCAACTATGATTCCATCCGCGAAAAGGCTTTAGCTGTACGACCCAAAATACTTATAGCCGGACATTCGGCTTATCCGAGAATCCTCGACTTTCCAAGATTCAGGGAGATAGCCGATGAGGTGGGTGCCCTGCTCATGGTCGATATGGCCCATTTTGCCGGTCTGGTCGCAGGAGGAGTACATCCTTCGCCGATTCCCTATGCCGACGTGGTCACCACAACGACCCATAAATCGCTCAGAGGTCCGAGAGGGGCGATGATTCTCTGTAAAGAAAAATATGCTCAGGCTATCGACAAGGCGGTCTTTCCCGGCGTTCAGGGTGGACCTCACGATAATACTACGGCAGCCATTGCCGTTGCCCTGAAAGAAGCCAATTCGGACTCGTTTCGACAGTATGCGGCGCAGGTTGTCAAAAACGCCAAAACCCTCGCCAATGCGCTTATGGCCAAGGGCTTCACTCTGATAACCAACGGTACCGACAACCATCTGATGCTGGTTGATCTCACCAATAAAGACATCTCAGGGAAAAAGGCGGCCAAAGCCCTGGACAAGGCCGGTATAGTCATCAACTATAATGCGATACCTTTCGACAAGCGAAAGCCTTTCGATCCGAGCGGCATCCGCATGGGTACCCCGGCTTTAACCTCCCGGGGCTTTAAGGAACAAGAGATGCTCGTTGTCAGTGATTTTATCGGCGAAGTAATTGCCGATCCGGAAAACGAAGGCCATCTGCTGCGCATTGCAAAAGATGTAAAGGCACTTTGTCGCAATTTCCCTGCTCCAGGCCTTGAACATATTCAATAAATTGTCCCATTCACAGACTCAGGTCGCTCCGGGTCAAAGGTAACAGATCGCCTGGACTGAGTTTTCCGGCGATCGCCTTTTTCAGGGCGGATTCGTAGTCGCCGATAACATAATCGATGACCTGAATTTTTTTCCAGGTGAGAAACTGATAATGCCTGTCCTCAATGCCACCGCAGATCACGGTGGCAATGTTTTCTTCTATGATCATGTTGCAGAGATCTTCCGGAGAAGGTCTGTCCATGATGATGGCCCTTGGCTTACCGACCGGTTCACCGTTTTCAACAGTGACAATCACCACTTCGGCAGTTAAATCAAAACGCTGGGCGATAAAATCCCTCTGAGTGGTGATGAGAATCTTCATTCTTTCCTTGTTCACAGATTAATACCAATCACCCCAGACCATACTGGACAATCTTACGCCACAGCGTCGTTCTCCCCCAACCGAGCATACCTGCCGCCTTCGAACGATTCCCTTTACTGTCGGTAAGGGCCTGGAGAATCAACTTTCTCTCTATCGCCGGCCAATTCTCGCCGCTCGTCTGCCGTTCCTGTCGATCGGCTGTATTTTGCCCTGGCTCTCCGGCTCTCTTCTGCATTGAACCTGGCTCTGCCGGAGGAGTTTCCGGTGCGTGCTCCAGAAGATAACCCGGCAGATCTTCCCTTTCAATATCCCTTTTGCGGCAAACATTGGCACAATATTCAACAATATTACGCAATTCTCGAATATTTCCAGAGTAAGAATAATTAAGGAGGTGCCGCAGAGCCGACTCGGAAAACGTCTGTACTTCCTTGCCTAGCCTCGTAGCATAATCCTGCAGGAAGTAATCGAGAAGAAAACGGATATCCCCTTCCCTTTCCCGCAAGGGCGGCAGGTGGATGTGCAGAACATTCAGACGGTAGAATAAATCTTCACGAAAGGCTCCGACTTCGACCTGTTCGCGCAGAGAACGATGCGTCGCGGCTATCACCCGAACATCGACTTTTTCCTTGCGCTCTCCACCGACCGGATAAAAGGCCCGGTCATCAAGCACAGAGAGCAGTTTAACCTGCAAAGACATTGGCATGTCACCGATTTCAGTAAGAAATATTGTTCCCTTGTCGGCAAGTTTAAACATTCCAGGCCTGTCCCGCACAGCCCCGGTGAAGGCCCCTTTTACATGGCCGAACAATTCCGACTCCAGCAGATCCGGCGGAAGAGCGCCGCAGTTGATCTTGACGAACTGGAACTTGCCACGTGACGAATTCCGGTGAATCGTCTCGGCAATTTTATCCTTGCCGGTACCGGTCTCGCCGGTAATAAGGATGGAAGCCTCGGTATGGGCCAGGAGCGGCATGATTTCGAATACCGCCTGCATCTTGGGACTATGACCGATGATATCGGTAGTCCAGTCGCTGAAGAGCATATTCTTGGCAGTGGTCTGAAGAGCAGTGATATCCTCAAGCACAACCAGCAGTCCTTTCGTGTGACCGGCACTCCCCGTATGTAAAAGTGATACGGTAAACCGGATCGCGATCTTCTTGCGGCTGCGATTGATGATATCTCCTTCGATTGTCGCCGTCTCACCGGTCTCAATCACCCGCTGGAAAACCTGTCCCCGATTGTTGCCCATGTTGCTGCGAAAAATAAAATCGGCATATACCCCGGTCACCACATCACGGCTGTAGCCGGTTAGAGCCTCACACAGGTGGTTAAGAGCGACAATCTTGAATCCCTCGTCGAGCACCGCAGAAGCATGGGGAAAACCGGCCAGCAGATCGTCGAGTACTACCTCGCCCGGAACTGCGAAAGTCTTTTTCATCATCGCAATACACGTATTATTTGAAACACAAGAAGAAGATAACTTTTGTTCAATAAAATACTGCTCATCTTTCAATAGCAAAGCAGACAGGAAGGCAACGCGCAAGCCAAAAACTGCGGCAAAAGGAGGACGCAGGGAATTCGAGAAGATTGGCCAGCGAAAATAGACCAATCTTCGTCTTATTTCCCTTTTTTCTTCAGATAGGCCTCGGTGATCTTTTCCATTATCTGGGTCAGATCCACCGGTTTGATAATATAATCGAAGGCACCCAATTCCATACTGGTGATACCGGCATCAAAGGACCCGTGGCCGGTCAGGAGGATAACCTCGATAGTCGGATCGATGGTTTTTACCTGGGACAACACCTCAAGGCCGTTCATGTCGGGCATCCGCAGGTCGAGGATCATCACATCCGGCAGAAACCGTGGGACGGCAGCCAGTGCTTCCGCACCGGAATAGACACTCTCTGCCTCGATTTTGCGCAACCTCAGGCGTTCCGCCAATGTCGAGGCAAACTCCTTCTCATTGTCGACGACCAGCACCTTCATTTTCTTTTTCTTGCCCAACGTGATCCTCTCCAAACAGTGGTAAGGGAATACTTCAGCAGGAGAGCGGTGACCGGAATGTTCCCCGGCCACCGCATAATTTTCCACTTAATATTTACTTCAAAAATACTTCCATGCCCATAAGCGGCCATACGACCACCACGAACAGCCAAACAACAACCATCAGCATAATGCTTGCGGCAACACCGAATTTAAAGAATTCGCCGGTGGTGAACTGTTTGGAGTTATAGGCAATGGCATTGGGCGCCGCGCCGATCAGCAGCAAAAATGGCATACCTGCGGTTACCAGGGCGGAGAAGAAAATCACTTCACCTGCCACGCCGAGATACGGCGCGACAACCAGGGCTACCGGCAGGGAGATGGCGATGGCCGCCACATTCATGATGAAGTTTGTCATAAGACAGACGAAAAAGGCCATGCCGAGGATAAAGACGACGGCCGGAGCATCGGTGAAGAGCTGCAGCCAGTTCACCGCCAGCCATTCGGCAGCTTTAGTCTGCCAGAGACAAAAACCGATGGACATCGCGCCGCCAAAGAGCAGAATGATGTTCCAGGGGATATCTTCGAGATCCTCGACCGTCAGAATTTTAAAGATGAAGAACAGCAAGGTGGAACTCAGCAGAATCGCCGTCTTGTCAACGGTCTGAAGGGCCGGCACCCAGTTTTTCAAGGCGATAATCAAAATGACGGCCAGGGTAATAGAAAGAGTCATAATCTCTTTCCTATTCCAGCCGCCCAGTTCTGTGTACATTCGCTTGGCTTTTTCTTTGAGCCCCGGGATAACGGCTTTTTCCGGTTTACATACCAGCAGAATGAAACCCCAGATTAAAAAAACCATCAGCCAGCCGATCGGCGCCATATAATAGGAGAGCTCAAAGAAACTGATCTCCTTGCCGGTCATCTCTTTATAAAAACCTATAGCTACCGCACCGCGGGCGGCACCTAGCAAAGTGACGATGCTGCCGGCACCGGCGACATAGGCCATGCCGATAAAAAGACCCTTGCCGAACTTGGTCGGTTGATCGCTGTCAGAGTAAAAGGCGTTGATGGCCAGCAGCAGCGGAAACATGGTTGCCGCCACAGCGGTGTGGGCCATCAGGTGGGTGAGGGCCGCTGTCATGACAAAGCAGCCGAGATAGATCATGTTGGTCCGCTCGCCGACAATGGAGAGCATCTTGTAGGCCATCCTCTTGGTAAGACCACTCTTGGTAAAGACCAAACCGATGACGATGGAACCAAAGATGAAGAGGACCGAAGGGTCCATGAAATCCTTGAAGGCTACTTCGGGCTTACGAATAAGAAACATGGCCTGGGCTACACCGATGGCGATACCGGTGACCCCGATCGGCAAGACCTCGAATATCCACCACGTTGCGGCTAGAGCAAAGACCGCCAGAGCTCCCTTGCCTTGCTGGGTCAGAACGAAGTGGTTGCCCTGCGGATCAATGGCGTCAGGCCAGGCAGGACAATAATAGATTATGAAAAACAGAGCGACCCCAAGTACAAGGAAAAACCACCTCTTCCAATCAATAGGGGCCTTGACCGTCGCTGCTTCGACATATGTTGATGACATGTTATCTACCCTCTTACTTTTGTAAATTCAAAGACATAAGTTTATCGCCGAGAGCTCCGAAGACCTCGGCAAGCTTGACCACACCGACCAGTTTGCCGCTTTCTTCGACCGGCAGCACTGTCTCCTTGCAGATAACCATGATCGACATGGCATGGATGAGTTCGGTTGCAGCAGGCAATACCCGGACACTCCTCTCAATGACTTTGGCAACGGAGGAGTTCAGATGATTCACCCCCTCTCTCATCAGAACACCATTGAGCAGGGTCGCGAGATCGCTGTAGTCGGCGGTCGGACCCTGAAAAGGCTTAATATCGATGGGGTCAAGCATGGTTGAAAAAAGTACCCGCAGGATACCCTGCTGGGTGACCCGGCCGATGAGACCGCCTTTATCATCCACAACCATAAGTTCGCTGAAGCCGCAGGGGCGGCCTGAGTTGCCGAGGGGGCAGAATGAACGAAGTTTTTGCAGAGCCTCCTTGACAGTTCCACTTTCCTTCATGCAGGGAAAGCTGGAAAGGGGGATCATGATTTCTCGTACCGTCAGGTTTTCAGTACTCACAAGTTTCTCCTTTTTAAAAAATCCTCTTAGACATATATGGTTCAGACTCTCAGTCATCAGAATCAATGGACTCTCGAAATGCCATTCCATCATTCATGACAGCCTTGAATCTCATTTTCCTACCAGCCTTTTGTATGCAGGATCTTCTCGATTTCCTTAACGCTTTTTGACTGCAGGACGAGCATCCGATTGTTCTTGGCCTCTCTGATTTTTTCCATCAACTCCGAAATATTGACCGGTTTCTCGATAAAATCTTCTGCTCCCAGCTTCATCGCCTCGATGCTGGTCTTGATCGATCCCTGACCGGAAAGCATGATGATCTCGGCATCCGGCTGTTTCGCTTTGATTTGTTTCAGGGTCTCAAGGCCGTCAATCCCCGGCATTGCCAGATCGAGAATGATGAGATCGAAACTCTGATCATCGACTTTCGCCACCGCATCTTCGCCGCTGGAGGCGGTATTTACCTTTAGCCCCCTTGCCTCCAAACGCTCGGCCAGGGTTGTCAGGAAATCCGTTTCGTCGTCCACCAGCAGCACCTTCGCTTTCAATTCTTCTTCCATTCTGTTGTTCCTTTCATTTTTGGGATTTTCTTCAAAGCCACCCATCGAAACTTGTCATGGGTGGCTATAATTTTCTTTAAAATCGACATCGGCTGACCTGGCCGGAACTCATCCGTGCAGTAGTCTATACTGCATGATATATACGGCAATGCCGGAAAAATATCCAAGGGCAGCAAGACCGCCGATTTTTTTCGCATACCAGAAAAAGTGGATTTTCTCCAATCCCATGGCGGCAACACCCGCAGCCGAACCGATGATCAAAATGGAACCGCCGGTTCCGGCACAGTAGGCCATGAACTCCCAGAGGAAACTATCCGGTGGATAGGTGACCATGCTGTACATCCCCATCGAGGCCGCGACCAGCGGCACGTTATCGACCACAGCACTGAGGAGCCCGATCAATGTAACTATGATATCCAGACGTCCGAAAGTATGATCGAGCCATTGCGCGAGAGCGGTGAGAATATGAGTGTGCTCGAGAGTGGCAACGGCCAGCAGAATTCCTATGAAAAAGACAATACTGCTCATATCGATATGCTTGAGAGCGGCAACAAGAGTCAGATGCTCTTTGAACTCGTCTTCTTTTTTTCGGTGCAGGATCTCACCAACCAGCCAGAGAATACCAAGACCGAAGAGAATTCCCATGAAGGGGGGAAGATGAGTAATGGATTTAAAAATCGGCACGGCGACCAGACAGCCAATTCCCATAAAAAACATCAGATTCTGTTCGAAAGGAGTTGTCCGAATGTCGCTGTTGTTGTCGTTTGCTATCGGGCCGACAACTTCTTTGCCGCGCAGGGCAAAGTTAAGAAACAGGAGCGGCACAACCAGACAGGCCATGGAAGGCAGGAAAACTCCTTCCATAATAGCGAGTGAGGTAATCTGACCACCGATCCACAGCATGGTGGTGGTGACATCGCCTATCGGCGACCAGGCGCCGCCGGCATTGGCGGCAACAACAATGATTCCGGCAAAGAACAAGCGGTCATCATGCCGATCAAGGAGCTTTTTCATTAGAGAAATCATGACGATGGTGGTCGTCAGGTTGTCGAGAATGGCACTGAGGAAAAAGGTGACAAAACCCACCAGCCAGAGCAGAGAGGTGATTTTCGTGGTCTTGATGCGTGAGGTGATGACCCGAAAACCGTTATGGGCATCGACCACCTCGACAATAGTCATTGCCCCCATCAGGAAGAAGACGATCTGAGCAGTCGATGCCAGCGATTCATTGAGATTTTCCAGGATCAGATGGTAGTCGCCGCCCATCAGAGAATAAACTGTCCACAACAGGCCGGCACCGATGAGCGCCGAAGCCGACTTGTTGACCTTGAGCGGATGCTCAAGGGCGATGGATGCATAAGCCAGAACAAAAATTATTACCAGGGCGGTTACCATTTCTACTCCTTTTTAATGAAAAATCTTTTTCGTAATTTCTAAGCCTCTACAATTTATAAGTGTTGTATTTTGTAAAATATTTTTACTGACTGAAAGAACAAAGCAAGAGACATGCCACTTACAAGATGTTGATTGTTGTCATATACATGTCATTGATATTGTTTATATTTTAAAACATTGGCAATTCATAAAGACGAGAGTAGACAAATCTTTTCAGTAACATATGTTTCGTATTGTTTCATTACGTTTAACATCTTAAACAACGATCACGAAAGCATGAAACAGCATCATGTAATACACTGATTATAAAAATAGTATCCGGAGATTTTCAGCGGTTGACTATATCTTTCAGACGGTCCGGGAGCAAAGTTTTAACGGAGAAAATCCAGAACATCATGAAACATAATGGGACATAAATTGATCCAGGCTCCCTGAATCAACCTGAAACAATGAGGTGTGAAAAACGGCGGCCATGGTCAGAAGGTGTATCTTTCGACTTTACCAAAGACCATCCGGCAGCGCAGGAGAGTGGCGATCGGACAGAGGGACCGAGGCGGCATTCTCCTCCGATCAGGCGGTCTGATGTAATGAGAGGCCGGGCAACAACGATTACGACTGAAGCCGGGCTGTCGGTCGTAATCGTAAGAACAAGATATTGTATAGCTGATCACCAGCCCTTTTCAGCCAAGATTTTTTTTATCTTTTCTTCATTCTTTTTTTCGGCAATGACCATTTTTTTCGCCTGCGCAGCGTGAATTTTTTCAGTCAGTTGATTCAAGTCTGCAGGTTTTTCCAGCAGATCGAGAGCACCAAGCTTCATCGCTTCAATTCCCTGCTTGATGGTAGCATGCCCCGTTAAAAGAATAACTTCGAGATCTGGATTTTTTTCTTTGAGAATTCTAAGGGTTTCAATGCCGTCCATTTCCGGCATCATCAGATCGAGGATGACTATGTCGAACGAACCGGCAGCCGCTTTCTCGAGCCCCTCCCGTGCTGACGAGGCGGTTGAGACATCTATGCTTCTCGCCTCCATCCGTTCTGACATGACATCCAAGAAATCCTGTTCATCGTCAATGAGTAAAACTTTTTCAGACATGAGAGCCTCCTTCATTTAAGAGCTATTGAATTCGACATGGCACAAAATGTAAGTCCATATCAGTTCAATAGAAGGGTAAGTTGTTTTTTATTGGTGTCGGCGATCAACCTGGCGCCGATGGCCTCGAGAAGATCGGCATGGCCGTCTGGCATCCGTGCGGAAAAATCTTCGGTCAGTCCGTCTATCCCGGATATGAGAAGACTGATGCGACCATCGTGTTTTTCTGCCATGAGCCGCAATACTCCCCCTTCACCTGTTGCACTAAAAGTAAATTCCAGACAAAGCCATACCAGATTCTGCAAGAGAAACGGGTTGTTTTTGATAATGACCGGAATCTCCGGCGGTTCGACAACAAGTGTCAGCTTGCGCATGGCTGCCAATCGTCCGGCCAGATCGGCAACCAGTACCGCGAGTTCATGGAGATTGACCTGGGCGTTGAACGTATCTACGCTGTGAGCGAAGCAGCTCATGTTTTTGACGATATGATCCGCCCGGTGGATCTGCTTATTGAATTGCCGACAGGCTTTATTCAGACGTTCCGGGTCGATAGCCGCTCCTTTTTGCGCGGCACAAGTCAAATCCTCAAGCAGTCCGGCATTTTCGTTGATAATCGCCAGAACATTTTTGATCTCATGGGCGATGGAGGCTGAAACCTTGCCGAAAAACCGTAAGCCAGCCTCACCGATGCTGTCATATTCCGAATGCATATTTTCTGCCCCTTATTTACCCACGGCCTTTTTCATCTTCTCGATGAGAATATTGATATCGACTGGTTTGACCAAGTAGCCGGCCGCTCCGGACGAGCCTGCCCGATAGTCGTCAACCGACCCATGACCGGTGAGGAAGATGAATTTCATATCAGGATGTTTCCGCGCCAGCATTTCTTTTAATTGAAGTCCTCCGGTACCGGGCATTTTCATATCGAGTACTGCTATATCATAGGTACGGTTTTCGGCAAGAACGACAGCGTCTATGGCCTTAACTGCATAATCGACCTCATACCCCCGAAGAGAAAGCCTTTCGGCCAGAGTGGTTACAAATTCATTTTCATCGTCTACCAGTAATACGCGCATGGTTATTGCTCCGCTTTTTTTTGAGGGGGCTTGAGCGGCAGAGTGATGGTAAAACTGGTTCCTTCACCCAACCGGCTTGTGACCTCGATCCGGCCGCCAAGTTCCTGGATTAATCCATAGGTGATGGAGAGACCGAGCCCAGTGCCGCCGGATTTGGTTTTGGTGGAATAGAAGGGTTCATATATCTTACCCAGTTCCGCCTCCGACATCCCACAGCCGTTATCGATGATTTTGGCGATGATGCCTTCCTCCCCTTCATGGCGTACAGTGACATTGAGATGACCTCCGACACTCATGGCGGCAAACGCGTTATTGATGATATTGAGAAAGATCTGTTGCAATTTGCCACGATCGCTTTGAAACTCCGGAATATTATCGGCCAGATCTATCTTGACGATAATATTGCGGTATTCTGCTTCCTTATGGAGAAAGCCGAGGACCTCGTTAATGACTTCACCTATCTGAATGGTCTCGAAAGCACTGTCGATATGGCGGGCAAAACTGAGCAGACGTTTGGTGATCGTGCCGCATCGTTCCACCGAAGACAGTACGGAATCGACCAGACCCGCAATTTTGGTGTCCTTGGCATAACTCTCTTTAATGGAAAAGATATCTTTAATCAACCCGGCCTTTTCGTTGATGATAGCCAGAGGATTGTTGATCTCGTGAGCGACACCTGCCGCCAACCTGCCGATCGATGCAAGCTTGTTGGCATATTCAACTTGATGGAGGGTCATCAGGCGGCGTTGGTCGAGAAGATACATGTTGTTGACCATATAGGTTGAAACGCCGAATATAACGATCAGAATTACGGTGATGCTGACCACCAGGAAACCGATCAGTTTGATCCGGGTCTCCCGCCATGGCTTCATCAGTTCATCTTTATATTTTACAATAACCAGAATATACGGGGAGTCAGGAATATATGCGGAACAAAGGAGAATAGATTTGCCGTCATTGGTTGTCTCCTCCCTGATCTCGGTATGTTCGGAATACCCCGGTACGGCATAGGCAATCCTGTCGAACACCTCGCCATGATAATGGGTCGGGGTCTGCAGGACACCTTCCTGATTTATGAGAAAAGCATCGCTCTTGCCGCTCAGCTCGAAACCGCTGAGAAGTTCATTGAATCTTCTCGTGTCGATTGCAGTTCTCAGGACGAAGAACGAACCGTCCGGTAAAACATGTCGCACCCCGATGATAAGATGAGGGACATTGCGAAAGCCGAGGAAAACCTCGCTGATATGGAATTTTTTTGTTGGAATCTCTGTGAACCAATTCTGATTGCTGTAATCTTTCCCTTCCAGCCTGTATGGTCCCACATAATTTTGCTGCACACCCGATTGATCGATTACTCCGAGATCGACGAATCCATCGAAACTTTCCCGGAGATTGATTAGAATACTGTTGAGCTTTTCCGGTTGATAGAGTTCTTCCAGGGTATTGTCCCGAACCACAAACGACAAAGCCGCCACACGTTCACTCAGAAAAAAGGAAATGGACCGTCTGGCGTTCGAGCCAATTCGCAGGGTGCGCAGGAGGTTATCCGATTCAATCGATTTCTGGGTAATGTTGTAGTCTATGCTGGTGATGATAATGAGCGGCAGGAGAGTGACGAGAGAAGTCAGCAGGATGGCTGTCTGCCAGCTCCGCCGAAAATTGAACATCTGGCGATATGGTCCTGTCGATATCTCGCTGTCCTGCAAGAAATCCGGCTTGAACTTATTAAATATCGACATAGACGCCTCGTACGCATAATTGCGGCGGGGGCAGCAAGTGAATCCACTGCCCCGGCCGGAATTATTTAACCTTGATTTTTCTTACCCTGGACTTTCTCGTTAGCCTTGATCAGCGTCTGACTGAGCAACTGGATGTCGACCGGTTTCTGCAGGAAGGCAAACGCTCCGAGTTCCATACAGATACCCTTGTCCTTTTCGGTACCGTGACCTGTAAGCACAATAACCTCTATGTTCGGATTGCTTGCTTTGACCTGTCGAAGAACTTCAATGCCGTCGATACCGGGCATTCTCAGATCGAGAATCATCACTTCGGGTTCTTCTTCTCTAATCATGCTGAGAGCAGATTCGCCGTCATAGGCCACGGCAGACCCCATATCCCGCATAATCAGCCGCTCGGAGAGAGTCTGGACAAAATCACGCTCATCATCTACCAACAAAACCTTGGATGGCATTTCAAAATCATATTTACGGTAAATGTCCGGCTGATGAAATCCCTGACCGATTCTGGTGTTTACCGAAACGACCCCGGGCACCTTTTCGACGATTGTTTTCAGGTCCTCTTCCAGACGGGCAAGCATCAGGACATTTTTGTTGATGGTGAGGGTGATCGAACCGTTTTTTGCATCGACCATGACATTGTGCCCTTCCTGAGCAAGCTTCACATCGACTTGCGCGGCAAGCAGAAAATCGGCAACAGCAGCTTGAGAATGGGCGGTTTTCGCCACCACATCGCTCTTCGCCTTTTCCTCGATAAGAACCCTTGCCGCCGGCAAATCCGTCTTGTCCATCGGAATGACGATATCATAGAGGCTTGGTGCCCATGGATCCTCCCCCAGATTCAACATTTTCAGCCAGACCGCCAGGTCTTCATCCTGCTGCCTGATCTGCTGCAGAGCGGTCTTCTCGGCAACTCCCTCCCGTTGTACCGCTTGATGAATTCGATATTTCAACTCGGCTACCAGACATACCCGCAGGACATGGCTGATTTTTTCCGGGATGAGGAAACTGACCGGGCCGGTGATAAGCAGGTTGTCCTCCTGCATGATGTTGGCCAGCGCCAGGCGCAGATGTGCCACCGAGCGTTCTTTCTCATGAGTAAATCGATTGAAGACCGAGGTTTTTGCGGAAAATGCCGCAACGATCTTGGCCTCGTTCATTCCCGAGGTCTTTACTGCACCTGCGACTATGTCCTTGAGAGCGATCTCCCTGTATTCCGATCCGGCAGAGAGTTCCTTGATAATCGCCGACTTGTTGCTGAACACCGCTCCTACTATAGTTATGACAGACATAGAATCTCCCTTAATTGGCAATATAGCAAACATTGGTTAACGGGCATTGGCTTTCTTCGGATTTCCTATGGGCACTCTCATGCACCGCACAGATCGCCTTCTCCATTGTCGAATAGATATGATCCCGGCCTATTTTTTCAATCAGATGGGTTCGTTCCAGAACTTCCATGACCGACTCGTTGACACCGCTGAAGGAAATATCCAATCCGGCACTCCGCACCGTCGACACAACTAATGATAACACTTCCTCTCCCGAAGCATCAATGTCATTCATACCATTGGCAACGATAACTATATGTTTCAAGCTCTTTTTCTTCAGCATCCTCTCGGTGATCTGATCCTCGAGAAAACTGGCATTGGCAAAGAACAAAGGCCCCTCAAAGCGGATCATGTCTATATGTTGACATTCTCTGAGTCCATGCACAACCGCATTTTTCAGGGAGTCGTCGGCAAATCTCGAAAGTGTCGAAACATTCGGCCGCATGCTCTTGTACAAAAAGACGGCAAGGGAGAGAACGACGCCGATCATGATACCCTTGTCGAGATGGGGCGCAAATACAAGTGTCATGATAAAAGAGAAAATGGAGATAGCTCCGTCGTACTTTTTTGCCTTCCAGGCGTGAAGAAAACCCGATGCATTAATGAGACCGATGACAGCCATCATGATGACGGCAGCGAGCACCGCCTGTGGCAGATGATACAGCAGGGGGGTAAAAAAGAGTAAAACGATGACCACTGTCATGCTGGTGAACAAACTGGACAGACCGGTAACCGCCCCCGCCTGGAGATTGACCGCTGAACGGGAGAACGAACCGGAAGCAGGATAGGCACTGCTCATCGAGCCTACCAGATTGGCCAGTCCCTGCCCGATCAGTTCCTGGTTGGGATCAAGCCGCTGGCCGGTTTTGGCGGCCATTGCCTTGGCAATCGATATGGCTTCCATGAAACCGAGAAGAGAAATGATGATGGCGCTCGGCAATAAATGGGACATTATCCGCAGATCGAATGTAGGCATCGAAAGAGCGGGCAGACCTTTGGGTATTTCAGCGACAACCGCCCCGCCGCCCATCATGGTGAGTTCGTCTGTGTTCAGAACCCTGTTGCCGACTTTGATTCTCCAGACCCGACCATCGTCTTCCGCACCGGCAGGCAACTCTTGCTGAAGATAAAAGAGATACGAACCGTTGTCCTGAGGAACGCCGGCAAAAAGCTGCTCACGCAGTTCTTTGCGAATCTTTGCGCTCCGTTCTTCCATCTCGACAATCTGCAGCTGAATGAGATTCGCTTCATGCTGGGCATCCAGTATGGCTTTAGAATCAAGGGCTTTCTGTGCTTCTTCCAGAGAGAGATTAAGTGCCGTCCGCTCTTCTGCAAGGGCCGGAACAGCGGCAACCGCCTCATTGAATTCGGCAATCAACTCTTTGGTTGAAGGTGACTGAATGTCGGCGATACCGGCCTTGGTGTCGTGTTTATAGCCGGTTGCCCAGGCGATCACCGTTGAAAGGACGACTGCTACCAGTACATTGGGAATCTTCGGCGTTACCTTCTTCATGACAAACATGAGCGTAAAGGAACCGACGCCAAAGAAGAAGGTCGGCCAATGGGTGTAATGCGCCGCGGCTTTGCACACCTCGATGATGGTTTCATAATGATGTTCGGCATTGTCGACGCTGACACCGAAAATCTTTGCCATCTGCGAGGTGGCAATGATGATGGCGGCCGCGTTGGTGAAGCCGTTGACGACGGGGTGGGAGAGAAAATTCACAACCAGTCCGAGGCGAAGAACGCCCAGTAAAAACTGGAAAAGCCCGACCAGAAATGACAGCACCATGGCATAGGCAATGTATCCTCCACTCCCGGCTGTGGCAAGCGGAGCAAGCGAGGCGGCGGTCATCAGCGAGACAACAGCCACCGGTCCGGTCGCCAGCTGTCGGCTGGAGCCGAATAGCGCCGCGACCATCGGCGGCAGGAAGGCCGCATACAGCCCGTAGTATGAGGGCATCCCGGCCAACTGGGCATAGGCCATGGATTGCGGGATAAGGACGAGGGCAACGGTCAGTCCGGATATAAAATCCGCCCGGAAACTGTTCGCGTTATACCCCTTCAACCAACTGAGGAACGGCAAGATTTTTGTCAGCATTTTACTCCACCTATTGTTTTGTATTTTCAACTATTTTGCGGCACGCCACCAGCAACTCGCTGTAGAGCGTTCCCGCATTATATAATTGGTTGCTTTCTAATTGGATAATGCCGTCGACCATGGCCAGAATGATCAGTGCATTCTTTTTTGCCGATATATCTCCGACCGAACCATCCTCCTGCCCGCGAGTCAGCGCTTTTTCAAAGATGTCGACCAGACAGGTATAGATGTCCTCGAGATATCGCCTGCAGACGGGATTTACCGCCGCCAGTTCGTGGGTATAATGCCGGCGCAACAGGAGAAACCACTCCATCTTGCTTTCGGCAAGATGGAGGTGGTAGGCGACCGCTCCGAGGAGCATCTCGAGCCCCGAATCGAAATGTTCTTCTTGAAAATAGAGGGAAAAGGACTCGAGCAAGCCGATTTTAACCCTTTCAAGAACCGCGACGAACAGATCTTCTTTCGTCTTGAAATGATAAAAAATCGTTGCTCCCGCTATGTCGGCGAGGCTGGCCACCTCAGTCATGGAGGTGTTGGAAAAACCTTTGGTGGCAAATAAAATTGTAGCCTGATCGAGAATTGCCTGTTTTTTGGATTTTTTCTGCATCAACTTGCCGTTGTTTAAAAGTTTATAAAACTGACTGATCAGTCAGTAAGTACAATATTAGCATGAAACAGTCAAGAGCAATCTAGAGTCGGATGATTTTCAGATCAAAATCAAAAATCGTTAAAACCCGTCACGATACATTTATAATAAACAGGGGTATTGCTCTGCTTTGCAGGAAGAAAGAGAGGGAGGATATGAAAAAAGAAGATGCCAGGCAGGCACCCCTTGGTGCCGGCCTTTGCCGAGCAGGATTTACCGGATTGGCACGGTTACTCTTTTAATCCGATGAGGGAACTGACGAGCCTCTTGCCACCTTGCAGGATTTTTCCGGATAAGCTCGTTTTGCCTTGTCTTTGCAGGGCCTCCTTCTGGTGCGCCACAATGTGCTCCAGGGCTTGATCTGCCAGGGCGACAAATCGCAGTTCAACGGAAAGTTGTACGATTTGAGACAAGAACTGCCGATCGAGTTCAGGCAGGAAACACTGCGGGTCTTTGGTGTCAAACAGCAACCTGCCCTGCCGGTTGTACAAGGCGTTGGATTCTATTCTGCTCATTTCATGGACTTGCCCGGTGCGGGTAGTCGCAATGATTTTGTCAATTTCCAGTACCGCATAGGTATCCACAGGGTCAAAACGAAGGGCGGTCATATCCCGGAATCCATTCAGATCAAAAAGGATTTTCCGCGTCCCCAGTTCAATTTTCCGGCCGACACTCGACGTATCGCTTATCCCGTTGCCGCAATCGACATAGAGACGGCTGGTGTAATATTTGTCGCGGGTGTCGAGAAGTGCGTCGAGCCACACGGCGATGTGATCGGAGAAAAGCCGTTGATGGCGCAGATAGACTCGTTTGAACATCTCTACTTTCTGCCATTTCTCCCTGCTGCGGACCATGGAGTCGGAGGCGACCCGATACGAAAAGAAGGTCTCGGGAAGCTTTACCACCTTGCGCCCTCGCTCGATAAGGCTCAACCAGAACTCATAATCCTCCCATCCATAGATCATGCCGGTATCATATCCTCCGGTCGCCAGCCAGTCGTCTTTTCTGAAAAAAGCCGAACAGAAGATGATATTATCGACCAGCATGCGTTCCAAGGAATAATCCGGCAGAATCCAATCGGTTTCAACCGCACCGAAAAGATTGGCATGGCAATAGACAATCCCCACCTGCGGATCCTTTTCCAATTCCGCCACCGCTTTTTCCAGATAACCTGGCAGAATCCGGTCGTCGGCGTCGAGCGGCAGGATATATTTGCCTTCGGCCGCCGCGATCCCGTTGTTTCTTGCAGCGGCAAGCCCCTGATTGGCGGTGGTGATAACCCGCGTTTTATTTCTGCTATAGTTCTGCAGCAATTGGTTTGTCAAACCGTCCGTTGAACCATCATTGACAATAATGATTTCATAATCGGCATATGACTGCATTAAAACCGAGTCAACGGCCTCATCGACGAAATGACCTTGATTAAAACAAGGAATTATCACACTTACCGTAGGCATGACTGACGCGAAATCCTGCTGAATTGTCAAGATATGTGGTATAGCGCCGGGTTCGATCCACACGAAAGAACCCAGTCCCTCTTCTCTTTTCTCTTGATTTACCACACTCGGAAACACCTGTCTCCTGGTATGGTCGTTAACACAAAGTATTATCATCTGCCTGCTCAGCTTATCTTATCTTCTTTCTTAAGCCGGCAGTATTACTTTTCGATTTGACTCCCTGCCTCCAAATCAGTAACATCAAATCTGTATTCATTTAAGTCGTGGTGCTTTTTCGCACTCTCCACCGCACAAATTCGTGCCGAGTACTCAAAGCCATGTCGACATCTCCTTTTGCAGAACTCGAAATTAAACTGCAACACGCACAGAAACGTATTGCGGAACTCGAAGACATCGTCGCCAAACAAACCGGTTCTGTTCTGACGACTGCCTATGATCTTTCACTGTGCGGTCAACAGAAGGACGAACTTCAGCAAAGCCGCAATAAATATCGCAAGCTCTTCAATTATGCCAATGATGCGATGTTTGTCATCTCCCTTGACCGGAAGAGTTCGAACTACGGGTCTTTTTCCGATGTCAACAATGTCGCCTGCAAACGCCTCGGCTACACCAGGGAAGAACTGCTGCAGCTGACCCCCTTCGACATCAGTGACGGCAAGGATATTCAGTACAATAATGAACTTGCAGCTCGTCTCGGCAAAGATGGCAATGCCACCTTCGAGACCACCTATGTCAAAAAAGACGGCACTCTTCTGCCGGTCGAGGTCAGCGCCCTTCGCCTGACCATCGACGGCAAAGAACTGTATATGGCCATTGCCAGGGATATCACCGACAGAAAACAAGCCGAGGCGGCTCTCCGAAAAAGCGAGCATCTCTACCGGCTGCTGGCCGATAATGTCCATGATGTCATATGGACTACCGACTCCGCCCTGCAGCCCGAATATGTCAGCCCGTCATTCAGCCATCTTATCGGCTTTGTTCAGGAAGACGCCCTGTCGGCAATCCACCGGGATATCATCGTCCCCTCGCCCTTTATCGACAATCAAGCCCGGTTGTCGACGCTTACAGAGGATCAACCCCTGCACTGGGAGTCTGAAATCCGCACGGCAAAAGGTGAGACAATCTGGGTTGAAAGCATCGCTTCTCCTCTGCCGGAAAGCTCGAACCGGTTTACCGGCATCATCGGCGTAACCCGCGATATCTCTTCGAGGAAAAAAATTATTCATGAACTCGAAGCAGCCAGAGAGCAAGCCTTTGCCGCCAATAAAGCAAAATCGGAGTTTCTCGCCAATATGAGTCATGAAGTCAGAACACCGATGAACGGAGTTCTCGGCATGCTTCAACTCCTGCAGATGACCGACCTGGATGACGAACAGCTCGAATATGTAGACACCGCGATGGAGTCGGGCAAGAGCCTGCTGACAATCATCAACGACATCCTCGACTATTCGAAAATAGAGGCCGGCAAACTGCCCATGACCCCGGAAGAGTTTCAAATTCGCGAGATCATCCGGACGCTGATCAACTCCTTCACAACTGCCATCAACCCCCGTAAAGTCAAACTAACCTGTAATGTCGACCCGAAGGTTCCGGACATACTTATTGCCGATCATGTCCGCATTCGGCAGATTTTTTACAATCTGGTGGGTAATGCAGTAAAATTCACCGAACAGGGAGAGATTGATGTTACTATCGGCGTGGCGGAATTGCCCGTTGAGAATCGGGTCGTGCTGGAGTGCTCGATCGCCGATACAGGCATCGGAGTACCCGATAATATCGGAGACAGGTTGTTCGAGCCTTTCACCCAAATCGAATCGCCACGTCAGAAAAAGATCAAAGGTACCGGACTTGGGCTCAGTATCGTCAGGCAGCTGGTCCTGCAGATGAATGGAACGGTGAGCCTGAGAAGCAACACGGCCGGGGGAACCACGGTTACCTTCACTGTGGTGGTGGAAAGAGGTTCGGTTCCCCCAAGACACGATCACCTGCCGACTCCGGCACCGGTTCTTACCAGCCCTCACCGTCGGCTTTCCACTCTGATCGTAGAGGACGAACAGATCAACCAGCAGATACTTCTGGCGATCCTCACGAAGCTCGGCCACCGGCCGACCATAGCAGAGAATGGCTACGCAGCCCTCGATCTCCTCGAATCCCACCATTTCGACATCGTCCTCATGGATGTGCAGATGCCTGAGCTGGACGGGCTGGAGACTACACGAATCATCAGAAATTCAATCGATTTCCTTGATATTCGCAATATCCCGATTGTCGCCCTGACCGCCTATGCAATGGCCGGCGATAAAGACAAGTGCCTCGATGCGGGAATGAACGGTTACCTTGCCAAACCGGTCGATATCAAGAAGCTGGACAAACTCCTGAAAAACCTGACCTTGGAGCAATAATGTCAGTCGGCCCGACTCCGGGCCTTTTACTGCCGTAAGCCTGTCTCTTCTCTCATTCTTTTTCGCCAATTCCCTTGACCTGACAAACAAATTACGATAGATTCCAGCAAAGTGCATATACACAATTGAATTTCGTGCTCTCAAGTATCTGAACTTTTCTTTTGACAAAGCATCGGCAAGGGCTTACTCTGGTAAACTATATAATTAAATTCTTAATTACATTCTTATCGCATTATCTCAGACGAGAGAGGTGGAATGCAGAAATTAACTCAAATTTTGATTTTCCTCCTGGCTGCGGTTGTTTTCCAGTTCGGAACTGGATGCGCGGATACGCTTGCCGCTGAAATCCCGACAAGCTGGACAGCTCAACAGGCCGTCACTTTTGCCATAGCCAACAATCCGGACAGCACCATTGCTCGAAATACGATCGAGGAAGCACAGGCCGCAGCCAATATGACCAGAGCCACCGACTATCCTCTGGTAAATGTCGGCGCCGAGTACGGTCAAACGAATAACCCAATGTATTCCTTTGGCAATATTCTCAATCAAGGCGCCTTTGACGATACCATCGATTTTAACGATCCCGGCAGAACAGACAATCTCCAGCTCAAGGCGGAAGCGAGTTACCGCATCTATAATGGAGGCCGCGACAGGGCCGAGCAGGAAGCTGCGGAAGCGGGCATTGGCCTGACCCGAACCGATCTCGTGGCGGTTCATCGGCAGCTGGGATTCGAGGTGGTGAAGAACTTTCAGGCCATTCTTCAGGCAGAAGAGATGGTTATGGTGCGTGAGGAAGAACTGGCAGCAATCGGCGCGGCGTTAGATGTTGGCCTGGCCAGATATGAGGCCGGAGATCTCCTCCGCCAGGATCTGCTCAATCTTGAGCTGCAGCATTCGCGGGCAAGTGAGCATCTGATCCAGAGCAAACACACGCTGGAACTCACCCGGCGGAGCTTTCTCAATCTCCTCGGCCTGCGTGAAGGACAAGTGACGATCAACCCGCAGCAGAGTTCCGACCAGGAGATTCCCGAGAAAATAGATTACCGTAACCGCCACGAGCTGCAGAGGATCGCAGCCCTGGAACAAATCGCCGTAGCCGAATTGCAAAAAGCCGAAGGCGGTAAACTGCCGACAGTCGACGGCTTTGCCGGCTATCAGGTCGATAACGGCTGGGTAGAAAATGAAACGGGCGACTCATGGATGGCAGGAGTCCGGATGAACTACACCCTCTTTGACGGCAACAGAACAACAGCCAGTATTTCCGGGGCAAGACTGAAACTCCGGAAAATCGAAGGTCTGAGAATAAAGACCGAACTGGCCCTCAACCTCGAAGTACAACAGGCCCTGCTTGATTATGAGCAGGCCAAAGAGCGTTTGAGTGTTACCGGCAAGATGGTTGGTGTGGCCGAGGAGGTCGCTCGTCTGAGTCGCGCCCGCTTCAAGGAAGGTGTTATTCTCGCCTCCGACCTGATCGACTTCGAGATGCGGCTCACGGATGCCCGGGCACGGCAGCTTGCCGCCAAAGCGGGATATAAGGTTGCCATTGCCAACCTGCGCAGAGCCACAGGATTGGACCAATTTGCCGGAAATTGACGATCGGCAGGCCGATCCCTGCTTTCTTTCAGTGTTTGTCCCAAAGGTATAAAATTCCAAAGGAGATGTGACGATGAAGGTCAGAATAACGCCCTCCGTAATTTTTATCATAATGCTGGGTATGCTTCTTTCCGGTTGCGAGAAAGAACAGACCGGAACGGGAGAGAATCTTCAAACACTGCCGACGGCCGAAGTAACCGTCGGCAAGGTCGAAAAACGGATCGCCGAAAATCAGGTCGAAATTGTCGGCACGGTGCAGGCTGTTGTGCAGGCGGAGATTTCTGCCAAAATCTCGGGAAATATCGTCGCCATGCCCGTCGATCTTGGCTCCAGGGTGAAACAGGGTGAACTGCTGGTGGAGATCAGTGCCGGCGAGATCTCGGCCCAGGTCCAGCAAGCCAAAGCGCAGCTCGAACAAGCCAGACGCAACCTGCTGAGAGAAGAAAACCTGCTGAAAAAAAATGCCGCCACTCCGGAGATGGTCAAGTCTCTGCAGGACAGTGCCCGGATAGCCGAAGCCGCCTACCGCGAGACCATCACCATGCTGGAATATGCCAGGGTCACCGCCCCTTTCACAGGTATAGTCACCCGTAAGCATGCAAATATCGGCGACCTTGCCACACCGGGTAAACCGCTGCTTAATATCGAAGCGGAAAACAACCTTCAGGTGCTGACCGACATCCCCGAGGCCATGATTCTGCAAATCAATAAGGGCGATCGGCTCAAGGTCTTTGTCCCTTCGGTGGGCCTTACCGTCGAAGGCACCGTGGCCGAGGTCTCGCCGACCGCCGATCCGTCCTCTCGAACCGCCCCGATCAAACTGCGCATTCCTGCCGACGAAAAGCTCCGTTCGGGTCAGTTCGCCCGGGTTACCCTGGCGATGGCCCAGGCAGAGACCCTGACGGTTCCGGCAGCGGCCGTCGTTTCCTTTGGCCAGATGCAGAAGGTATTTGTGGTCATCGACGGCAAGGCCAGGCTCCGCCTGGTCCGAACCGGAGCACAAGGCGATGATTATATCGAAATCCTGAGTGGTCTTGAGGAAGAAGAAACGGTAGTTGCCGGCGGCAACCACATGCTCCTCGACGGTCAACCGGTCATCGTTCAATAAAAGCATCAGTCTTTTCTCTCCGTCATTTCAATACGAGTGACCCACATCATGAATACGTCTTCACCGCATCCAACAGGTTTTGCCGGACGTCTGGCTCAGGCTTTCGTCAATTCCAAACTGACTCCGCTCGGTATCGTGGCATCCCTTCTTCTTGGCTTTCTGGCAATTGTTCTGCTGCCACGGGAAGAGGAGCCGCAAATCAAGGTACCGATGATCGATGTTCTGGTCACCATGCCCGGCGCAACTCCGAAAGAGGTGGAAGAACGGCTGACCATCCCCATGGAAAAGCTGCTCTACGAACTGCCGGGAGTCGAATATATCTACTCCACCTCAATGTCCGGACAGAGCCTCCTGGTAGTTCGTTTTTTTGTCGGGGAGAACCTGGAAACCTCGCTTGTCCGGCTGAACCAGAAACTGGCCACCAATTTCGACCGGATCCCGCACACCGTGCAGATGCCCCTGATCAAGCCGCATACCATCGACGATGTGCCGATCATGGCTCTCACTTTTCACGGCATGAATTACGATCACTCTACCCTGCGGCGCATGGCCGCCCAGGTCGACGACGCCATAAAAAGCATCAACGAAGTGGCGGAAACCAAACTTATCGGCGGCACCAGGAGACAATTGACGGTCCGCTTCGATCCCCTGCTCCTCGCTTCTCGAAACCTGACGGTAAACGAGCTGGCTCCCAAAATCCAGGCGGTCAACAGCCAGTCCCACTCCGGCAGCCTGAAATCACTCAACCGGGAAATCCAGCTGCAGACCGGCACCTTCCTGCAGAGCGCCGAAGAGATCGGCCGCATCGTCGTCGGCGTCTACGGCGGCAAACCGGTCTATCTGCACGAGGTTGCCGAAATTGTCGATGGCCCCGAGGAACCGGACAATTACGTACTCTATGGTGAAAGAGGGCTGAACGACCCGGAGGCGGCGGTTACCCTGTCGATTGCCAAAAGGCCGGGAGCCAATGCCGTTTCGGTGGTCGAAGACGTACTGAAGAAGGTCGACAGCCTGAAAGGCAGTCTGATCCCCTCCGATCTGACGGTCAGCGTGACCCGGGACTATGGCGCAACCGCCTCGGAGAAGTCGAACGAATTGCTGCTCCATATGGGTATCGCCGTTTTTGGCGTCGCCCTGCTTATACTCTTCTTCCTCGGCTGGCGCGAGTCGATCGTGGTCATGCTGGCCATTCCTTCGACTCTCGCTTTAACCCTGCTGGTTTTTTATCTCTACGGGTACACCCTGAACCGTATCACGCTCTTTGCCCTGATCTTCTCCATCGGTATTCTGGTCGACGACGCAATTGTGGTGGTCGAAAACATCGTCCGCCACCTCAGGTTGCCCGGCAACAGCGGGAGACCTCACGTCCAGGTGGCAATCGAGGCAGTTGCCGAAGTCGGCAATCCGACCATTCTCGCCACCTGGGCGGTGATTGCGGCAATCCTGCCGATGGCCTTCGTCGGCGGCCTGATGGGTCCGTATATGCGTCCCATTCCCATCGGTTCCTCGGCGGCGATGCTCTTTTCCCTGATCATTGCCTTTACCGTCACTCCCTGGGCGGCTACCCATATCCTGAAAAAACCAAAAGCCGGCAACAGTCAGGACCATGGTCATGACGAATACGAAAAAACTCCCGACGACTGGTTCACCCGCATCTATCATAAGATCATGGAACCGCTCCTGGCCCACGGCGCCTGGCGGGCAGTGTTTTTTGCCGTTATTACCGCCCTCTTGCTCGGCGCCTGTTCAATGGTTTACCTGGGCCTCGTCAAAGTGAAGATGCTGCCGTTTGACAACAAGAGTGAATTCCAGGTGATTCTCAATATGCCTGAGGGTTCGACTCTTGAACAGACTGCCCGGGCCGCCCTGGAGATGGCCGATGTGGTTCGTCGCGATCCCGCGGTAACCGATTATCAGATCTATGTCGGAACCGCATCCCCTTACAATTTCAACGGCCTGGTTCGCCATTATTTTATGCGCAGCGGCCCGACCGTTGCCGACATTCAGGTCAATCTTTTGCCAAAACATGCCCGCTCGCTGCAGAGCCATGATATAGCAACCAGAATAAGGCCGCCGCTGGCCCAGATCGCTGCCCGCTATGGTGCTGCCGTGGCGGTTGCCGAGGTTCCGCCCGGCCCGCCGGTTCTGCAGACCCTGGTGGCCGAGATCTATGGTCCGACTGCCGAAGCACGTACCGGGCTGGCAGGCGAAGTAAAGCGAATCCTAGCCGGCACTACCGGAGTGGTCGATGTTGACTGGTTCCAGGAAGCGGAGCGCAACCGCAAGATATTGACTGTCGATAAAGAGAAGGCAGCCTTGAACGGCATCTCGGAAAAACAGATCACCCGGGCCATCGAGATCGCCATGCAGGGCTACTCGCTCGACCTCTATCACCAGCCGAACGACAAGGAAAACGTCAATATCGTGCTGGAACTGCCGCGCGAATACCGGGCGAGGATTGAATCGATTCTGAACATCTCGCTGCGTTCCGAAACGGACCCTGCCGCACCTCTCGTTCCCTTGCGAGAACTGGCGAATGTGTCCGAGCAGCAGGTCGAGCAACCGATCTACCGTAAGAATCTCAAGCCGGTAATCTATGTCACCGGCGATGTCGCCGATGTGGTCGAGAGCCCGGTCTATGCCATCTTCGAGATGAACGAAAAACTGGCCCGACTCGATGGCCGCGACTTCGGCGGCCGAGAGGAACACGTCAAGATCTACAATCTCAACCAGCCGTTCTCTGAGATTGAACCGGCGATGAAATGGGACGGCGAGTGGCATATCACCCTCGAGGTCTTTCGCGATCTGGGCCTTGCTTTCTGTGTGGTTATGGTGCTGATCTACATGCTGATGGTCGGCTGGTTCAAGAACTATATCACCCCGCTCGTTGTGATGGCCGCCATCCCCTTCTCGCTCATCGGCATCCTGCCGGCCCATTGGGGTTTCGGCGCGTTTTTCACCGCCACCTCGATGATCGGCTTTATGGCCGGAGCGGGCATTGTCGTCCGGAATTCGATCATCCTCGTCGACTTCATCGAACTTCGCATCCGTCAGGGCGAACCGCTCGCCAAAGCGGTGGTCGATGCCGGGGCCATCCGCTTCCGTCCCATGCTGCTTACCGCCCTTGCGGTGGTAATCGGCGCCTCGGTGATCCTGGCCGACCCGATCTTCCAGGGACTCGCCATCTCGCTTATGTTCGGCGAAATCGCCTCGCTTCTGGTCAGCCGGATGGCGGTGCCGGTGCTCTATTTCGTCATTAAAAAACACGAACATCGGCACCACGAGCTCGCCGAGCCACAAGCTGATTCCGCAAACTGAGGAGGCTGCATGACCGAACCAGTTTTCAACCCATTTGAAGACCGGCTGAGTCGCAATATCCGCAACGACCTGTCGGCAGGTCTGGCTATAGCCGTGGAGACCGGCAACGGTGATGCGCTGGCAGAAACCATGGCTAAATACCGGCAGCAGCCGCTTTCGAGGTGCTACCTGACGTATCTTGAAGATCGCTCTTCCAGATATGAGACGGCGTTGAAAGCCATCAATGCCGGCATCATCGATCCGATTCAGCGGAGCGTGATTCTCTGGAACCTCGGCTTGTTTTTCGAGGTTCACGAAGTTTTGGAACACGCCTGGCATACGGCGGAAGGCAATATGAAACAGACCCTGCAGGCGCTTATCCGTTCCGCCGGGGTGTATATCAAACGGGAATACGGCTTTCATGATTCGGCAAGGCGCATTGCCGCCAAGGCAATTCCGGTCCTTGAAGAAAACCGGGCGATTCTGGAGGATTATTTCAAACCGGAAAAATTGATTTCCGCTCTTGCAGCACCAGATATGTCGCCGCCCAAGCTCCTATAAGCAAATAATATTCTTCATCCTCTCCGCCTTATATTTCCTTGAAAGGAAATTCCGGATCATCAAGCAGCTTATGGAAGCGCTGCTTTTTCTCGGTCTTCCGGTCATGGAACTCAACCAGAACCGCCATGATGTCCATAACTTCGGACTCAGTGACTTTTTTTGCTATGCGCCTGCCGATCTTCGGATACGGCCCGCCCTTGCCACCGACAAAAACCTCGTAACCATTCCTGGTCGCCATGATGCCGATGTCGGAGGTCTTTACTCCCGGGCAGCACATGGTGCAGCCGGCGACGGCGATCTTGAACTTGGCCTTGGTATGCTTGCGCTCTCCAAATTTTTCAACGATCGTTGTACTGAACGCCTCAGTATCGATAATCCCGAGGTTGCAGTGGCCCATGCCCACACAGACCCGCGGTATGGGAAATTTCCCCGGCCCCTTGAAGTCGGCCCCCAAAGCAGCCAGAGAAGACTTCACTTCCTCCAGCACCTTCTCCGGCACACCAGTCAACCGCAGGTTCTGCATGGTTGTGAGGTATATCCCAAGATCATGTTTTTCCGCCAGGGTTCGAGCCTCCGCCATGATATCCAGCGGCAGGCGCCCGGCCTGGAGCAGAACGGTAATATTTGTTTTCTTTTCGTCGTTCATCGTTATCTGATTTTTCTCTTATTGTGTTCCGGGAAAGCCGCCAACAAAAAAGACCTTTTTAATCATTCAGGGTCAGTTGGACAACCTGTGGGATGATACTGCCGGTTGCGGATCTGAGCAGGTTTTTTTCGGTAAAAGCGATGACGCCGGCGTCGGTCACGGTGATAATCGCCGAAGATCTGGTCCCATAGGCGGGACTGTTGATAAAGATGGGACTGAGCAATCGCTCCCACTCGAGGCCCACTCCGGTATCAGGCAATCTTTCGTCCGGAGGGTGAAGGTTGTCTTCAAGGAGATTCAACAGATGCATGGAATCAATCTTGTCTGTTTCAACCATATGGGGCCGCAGCAGTTCTTTACCGCGTGCCACCTTTGGCCAGGGCGAATCAAGCAGATGGTTGGAAAGGCCGTAGAAGCCGGGCGGCAGCAGCCGTACGCCGCCATCTTTATTTGAATAATATAAAAGTTCTTCGGCATCGCCCAGAATCAGATTGAAGCCGTTATAGCGTGAAGCCCTTGTCGCAAGGGATTGCATGAACCGACCTGCGTTCGTATCTCCTGTCAGAAACCCCATGAGAATTTCTCCCCGGGAAGGAGCATCGGTGCGATTTGCAGCCGGTTCACGGTAATTGGTGATAGCCGCAAATCTCAGCCCTGCGGTAATGCCGAGCCAGGTCCCGCCACCCTGCAGATCGCACCCGGCCAGAAGTGTCTTCCCGGGGTTGAGGAAGGAGAGAGGAGCAGTCGGTCTGGCAAGGAACTCGTCGCGGTTGGCTGCGACCACCAACCGGTATCCGGGAGTCGTCCGATATGAAAAAAACAAGAGACACATTTGGTTTCTTATTCGTTCCGTCGTGGCCAGGCCACTCCCTTTTCCTCTTCGACCAGGTAACAGAATGTCGGCCACTCGAACTCTCGTTTCGAGACCGGACACCTCAGCGTGACGGTGTGTTCGCCAATCGCGGCTATTTCCCAATCTCCTCCTCTCCGGGAACCCTCGATGCGGATCTTCTGGCCCACGAAAAATGGAAACGGCCGAAAAACGGTTACATCATGTTTCATATGTTTCTCCTTGGAACTCCTATTACTTCAACGGTCTTGAATTACTCTGCCCGAACACCACCTTGCATTTCCTCAAAAAGAGGGTACTTTACAACTATAAGGTATTGATCCGTTTACACCATGCACCTGGAATACAATATGTTCATGCCGACGCAGACAGCTAAAGCCGCTGTTGCGATAATACATTGCCTTGCCCCCGAGGAAACCTATCTGATCCTCCGCCGGGCCAAACACCCGAAAGATCCATGGTCAGGTCACTTCGCCTTCCCCGGCGGCAGAAAGGAAGAGCGGGACCGAGACCTTCTGGCCACCTGTATTCGGGAGACCGAAGAAGAAACAGGTATCATTCTGACTCCCGACCAACTGCAGAACCGTCTTGGCCAGGAAACCGCCGGACACTCTTTTCATCAGCCAATATACGTTCAGCCATTTCTCTTCACTCTTGCCACGCCCCCGCCCCTCCAGCTGGCTGCGGGAGAAATACAGGGGGCAGTCTGGCTGAGTTCATCACTCTTCCGGGATTCCAGCCGACACCAATGCGTGGAGATGCTTCCCGGTCGTTTTTTTCCTGCATATCCCATCAAGGACTACTATCTCTGGGGCTTTACCTATCGGGTGCTGCGATCCATCCTTAATATGGGTGAGACAGAAAATATTATTAAATCCAACACGATTTGAAATCGGAAAAAGAGGAAATGTTATGAGTGTCCATCGAAATGTGCTCGGAACACCCCTGGAAATCTGCAGCGTCGAACCAATGACAGGTTTCACCCGGGAAGGCAGCTGCAAAGTTACCAGCGACGACTTCGGTATCCACGCTGTCTGTGTTCAGGTAACCGAAGAATTCCTCGAATTCTCCAAGAGTAAAGGCAACGATCTCTCAACCCCGATGCCTTTGGCTGGATTCCCCGGTTTGCAGCCGGGAGATCGCTGGTGTCTCTGTGCGATGCGCTGGAAAGAAGCCCTCGATCATGGGGTCCCCCCTCGGGTAAACCTGGCTGCGACCCATGAGATCGTCTTGAATTTTGTATCGCTTGCCGATCTGCTTATCCATTCGGTTGATAACGGACACAGCTGAGTCATTATCGAGAACATTCATCAGGAGGCGGTCCGAGAATAGACATTTTTTTCCAAATCGAGGCGTTTTGGGAAAATAAGCACAGGCATATAATGAATATTCCGAGCATTATTTTCCTTAAACAACGAAGAGTTGGGGAAAAAGGGCATTCTCGGACAGGCTCCTACCTTTCGATGGCCATACCTTTGGCAACCTCTCTCATTTTGTCCTCGCCCATCAGTATTTTCAGAAGTTCCAGGGCAAATTCGATGGAGGTCCCGGCACCTTTTCCGGTAACGCAATTCTTATCGACCACCACCTTTTCGCCTGCATGTGCCGGGGATTTCAGCTTATCGACAAATCCCGGATGACAGGTCGCATTCTTGCCCTCCAGCAAACCGTGGTGTTCGAGGACTAAAGCCGGGGAGGCACAGATTGCCGCGTAGAGTTTATCTTCACTGTTCTGATTTTTCAGAAGCGTCGCAAGGATCTCGGACTTCTTCAGATTCTCGGCCCCGGGAATTCCGCCCGGAAGGGCGATCAGATCATATTTTTCACGGATGCAATCGACAAGTAACATATCGGCCGCGACCTTTACCCTGTGTGAGGAGGTTACCTGCAGATTTTCTCCGACTGCGGCCAGATCGACCCGCGCTCCGGCTCGGCGGAAGACATCGACCAGACTGAGAGCTTCGATCGTTTCAAATCCTTCAGCCAGCGGAACGAGAATTCTTTTCGCCATGATTGCCTCCATTTTTTTCGCGATTAGTATGATATGATCGAAAAATGACTTCTTCTCATTTTGTCAAAAAAGTCGCACATGAGAACAGACCCGCGATGCTTTAAACGTAATTGAATGGAGAAATTATGACTACAGAAATCACACAGCCGGAACAAAAGAGCGCCAAAAAATTTACCGGCAAACAGGTGCTTGGCCTGGTCGTCGGAACGATGTTGGTGACTCTTTTCGTCACTGCTTTTACCATAAAGATTTTCTTGTTTCACGGACCATTCGAGCCTGTTGTCCTTTCCGACAGTGAGGAACGGCAGCTTGAGAAAAAACTTGCGTCACTTGAAGATTTCGACAATCGGACAACGCAGTCAAACAGCGAACATCCCGGAAGCGGCAGCTTGAAACCTGAGAAGTACCATGAAGTGGGGGTATCGAGGGAAATCACCTTCACCGAGCGGGAGCTGAACGCAATGGTCGCAAAGAATACCGATCTGGCCGAAACCCTGGCCATCGATCTCGCCGAAAACATGGTCAGCATCAAACTGCTCATCCCCCTTGACCCTGATTTTCCAGTGCTCGGCGGCAAGACCCTGAAGGTCAAGGCTGGAGCGGAAATCGCCTTTCGAGAAGGTCGCCCGGTCGTCAAGTTGAAGGGAGTGAGCCTGATGGGTGTGCCCGCACCGAATGCCTGGCTCGGTGGTCTCAAGAATATCGACCTTATCCGCGAATTCGGTATGGAGGAGGGGTTCTGGAAGTCTTTTGCCGACGGGATCGAATCAATCAGCGTTGTGGAAGGCTCTATGAAAATAGAACTGAAAGAATAAACCATCACAGGCCGTCGAATAAACGAAGGCCTGTGGTGGTTGTCTTTGATCTTTTGCGGGAATTACTGATTGATCTGCAGCTCCTGAGCAGGATTAGGTTGCTGCTCGCCGGAATCGGTTCCGAGCGGGGCAAATACCCGATCGGCACCATCAAATCCTGTATTCGGAACTTCTTCCTGATCCTCCAGCACCATGAGCGCCGGGTCAATGGCAAACATTTCCTGTTCAACTCTTTCGATATTACTGTTTACCTTCGGTGCTATTTCCACATCGGGGTATTTGACAAGGATATTTTTCAGCAGCCTGCGCGATTCCAACAGGAGCTTCTTTCTGCTCTCGAGATCGGTAGTTTTCGTGAACCTCATAAAGAGGCCAGCGGCCTTCTTTCGATCGGCATTTGCAGCCTCAAGGGACGCTTCTTTAATCTTTTCTGCAGCTTTGACGGAATACTCGGAATCGAGAAGATTGGCAAAGACGGTTATCGCCTCGTCATACTTTTCTTCGTTCATAAACAGCATGGCTTCATTCCATTGATTTTGCAGTCCCTGGATAATAGCCACCCTGTCGGTTTCCTTATCAACCGCCTCTGCAATCATCAACTCCTCATTTTTCCCCTTGACGATACGTTGCTTCTCCGGCTCGAGAATATCAACCGGCAAGGTTTCCAATTTTTCCAGGGCACCATCGAATTTCTTCTCGGCAGTCAAATTTTCGACGCCGGCCATGAAACCGTCGAACCACCTGTCGGCGGCCTCCTTGGTTTTTTCCTTGATAGCGTCGACATTTGAAACAACCGGCGAATAGGGATATTCCTCGAGAAATTTCTCCGCCTGCCAAAGCACTTTGTAGCCGTCCTGCTCGGGAATAAACCCCAGGTAGTTTCTAAGCAGTGATGCATATTCCTGCAACTCGGGGCCTGTCCCCATGGATCGGTCAAGAATCGATAACTGGAGCTTCGACCATTGTTCAAGCTGGCCGATATTCTGATAGTCGTCGGAGATTTTATTATATTCGATGGCGGCAGCTTTGTAGTTGCCTGATGCCGTATACAGATCAGCCAGTATCTTCCGAAGAGATACGAGGTCGGTCGCCTGTTCGTTGGAATCGGACATCTGGTCGACGACCTGCTGGTAAATTTCCGCAGCTTTGTCTTCCTGATGAAGATACATCAGGGCATTTCCATAGAGAATTTTAGCCCGAAGATGGACCCGCTTAAGCTGTGATTCCGGTATCTTCTGCCACACCTGGACCACCTCTTCGTATTCCCTGTTTTCCGAATACCGTTCAATCAGGATTTCAAGCTGCGACAGGTCAGCCCCTTCCTCGCGTTGATTCCAGTCGACATTTACGTCATCTTCGCTGGCCAGCAACCGGGCGCATGAACTCTCCATGAACTCAATATCATTCTTCTGCAGTTCAAAAATGGCTGCATCGGATATTCTGTCGGGAGACGGCAAGCTTTCCGTCAGCATCACTTTCGACCGCAGGTCGCTATAACCTTTCACCACATTCTGCAGCCTTCGGAAACAGCTGACCATCTCGGCGGTCTCATTCTCTTCGAGAGCCTTGGCCATTGACTTGCTGTCCAATTCTTTCCAGCGCTCGAGTTTTCGTCCATATTCAAATATCCGATCGTTGATGTACTCCAGGGAAGGGATCTCCGGCTCGATAGTACCCTCAACTATTTCACCAGGCATCGGGCCTTCAAAGATCGGCGGCTCCATTGGGGATACACCGCCATTTGGCAATTCGCCCGTTCCTGTTCCAGGGACCGCCTGTGGCGGCTTTGCTACAGCCAGCGGGGCCGGGCGCTCAATCAACGGTCTTTTAGGCACTGCGCAGCCGCCGAGAATCGATGTACAGGCAATGATGCACGCACCCAAGGCTAATTTGTTCATATTTGTTTTCATTCGTGTATGTTAATCTTCTATTTATTATCGGCTGACGAAATTGAAAGTCAAGTTGTCGGTGTAAAATTCGCACCACCCGGTTATATGCTCGTCTTCAATGGCTTGCTTGCCCGGCTATTGTCCAGTAGGGTTGAAAATATCTCTCCTCCTTGAATCGCCCGGTATCCATTTTGCCAAAAGTCAGGATTGAAGGCTGAGAGCGTGCCGTGTCGCTGATCCGCATCATCGGCTCCATTACTTTCCCTCCCTGATCCAATGCTACAGCAACGTTCATCTGACCATGATCCGCCCTTTTTAAAATGAGACCATAGAACGAAAGATCTATGGGGTCAAGCCGCTTGGCATATTCTTGCTCGGAAAGTAAAACATTGACTATCTCGCACCAGGTCGGCAGAGCGCCGGTCGCACCGCTGATGCGGCTGCTTTTCCGCCGCATCGGCTGGTTGTTGTCAAACCCTACATACGTCCCGACCGCATATCCATCCTTTTGGTCAAATCCGTCACCGCTCTCGGTGATTCCAGGTAAATAGCCCAGGAAAGACGCATTGGTATAGTTGTTTGCCGTTCCGGTTTTACCAAGGAGGGGAATCGGCAGATTGAGTTTGACGATTTCGTTGTCGCCGCCCTGACCGTCGTCACGGAGCCTTACTTTTTCACCGGCCGTCTTTCCAGTCCCGAATTTCACGACATTCTCAAGGATACCACCGATAGCCAGAGTGGTTTTGGCATCAAATATCGATTTTCGCACCGGGTTCGGTTCGAAAAGGAGTGTTCCGTCTTCCAATTCTATTCGAGCCAGAATCGCCAGCGAATCGTTGCTTTCCTCCTGCAGTGCGTCACCAAAAGTAGTGACACTCCCGGTAACCAGCCCCTCATACATTCGAGTCGCTTCGAGAAGGGAAACTACATTCGAACCGAGGGGAAAGGAGAGGACCGGCTCAAGAGTGCCTTGCATGCCCAGTTGCCTCGAGAGTTCGATAAGATAGTATAATCCGACAGTTATACGAAAGTCATTGACCTCGGAGAGCACCTCGAAGCTATAAGGGAGTTCCTCCGTGAGTTTCTTGTATTCGAAATGAACCTGCTCTTCCAGTTTATCGAAAGCAGCGACAGTGAGATAGCCATCGAGCTTGATCTTTTCCCAGAACATTGCCGTTTGCGACTGGCCGAGTTCCTCAAGCGTATCGCGAAGTTGTCCGGCGTCCACTTTTTTTAAATATCCCGACGGCTGGGAGATCCGATTGAAGGAATACTCTCCTGAGATCTGATTGACATAAAGCCCAGAGGACGGTGTTCGCTCGAAGGGGTCGGATTCGATATCATCCGTTGCGAATTCGCTTGCCAATTGAAAAGCAGCCAGTTCATCTCTGAGCGATTTCAACAGAAGGTAGTTTCGAGCCAGGAGCTTTTTCCGCAGTTCCAGTTCCTCCATTTCCGCCCCTGTCATTGTTGCGTCTCTTTGCTGTAAATCAAGGCCCAGATCACGAGTGAACCGGTCGAAATCCTGTCCGAAGTGAAGGTTTTCGATTATGCTGTATTCATCGAACAAGCCGTCGAAAATAAAGTCCGTTTCCAGGTTTTGAACGGCTATCCGGTATGCCGCAGCTCGAAGAACGTCGCTATTGACCTGAATGCCGTAACGATCGCGAATCCTGGTGCTGTAAGACCGGTAAGATTCTTCTGCCCCGTCAATATTGCCCGGCGCAAGACCAAGGTGATCTGCGACTTCCCGAAACTGTGTCGGGGAGAGTTGGTCGCAAAGATGGGCCAGCAGCCACACCGAGGCAACATTCTCGGAGAGTACTCCGGCCCAATTCATGGAAACCCATTCATAGGGGCTTTTATGATCCGGCCTGGGGAAATAGGGCTGGCCTTGATAGACAAAAAGATCGCGGCTGTTTTTCAGGAGGTCGGCACTATTCCATCCCAGTTGCAGGGCGGCGGCATACACCAGGGGCTTGAAGGCCGACCCCATCGTTCTCTTGGCATGAATCGCCCGATTGAAGAACCGATTTTCGGAGCCTCCGGCCATGCCGATTATGGCGCCATCTTTCAGAACTATGGCTCCCCCCTGGACCTGGGGAAATTTTTCGAGAGAAAGGAGTACCTGATGGGTTTCGGACGGAGCACGGACACTCACCCAGACCCGGTCACCTGCCTGCAGTTGCTGCAGAAGCTTTTCCTGGTCTCCGGCCGCAGGTTCGCTCCAGAGATTATTCTGCCATTTCACCAAAGACTTGACCATTTCAGCCAATCCCTGCTGGTCGATGACACCCTGACCAAACTGTTTGTCAAGCTCGACTAGTATTTCAACTGCTTTGCCTTTCCCTTTAATTTCTTCGATTGTCCCGAACAGAAACTCACCTTCCCGCGCATCTGAATCGCCGCTGTAATCAAGATTAGTCAACTCGGCCTGTACCTCTTCACGGTCATAACCGCGGAGACGGACATCGAGCCTGGAGAGTTCTCCACGCAGGCTGGACAGAGTCTTCTTCTGAAGTTCCCGATCGATCGTCGTGATAATTTTCACTCCCGAGGTGGCAATATTGGTAATGTCATAGGCTTCCAGAGCATTAAGCACTTCGGTTGAAGAAACGGCATCCCGAACCAGCTCCATTGCATGATCGAGAGCAAAACCGACCTTGCCTTCTTTGAAGCCTATCTCCGCCGCAACCGCTTGTTTGTGTTCGAAATCGCTGATCATCCCAAGATCGCGCATTTTATCGAGAACATACCTGGTCCGTGTCTGTGCCCGGGAGCGGGCGAGTTCGACTGCATTTGTGGTTTTTTTAATAAACGGATTGTAATAATTCGGCCTCTTCACACTGCCGGCGATGAAAGCGCTTTCGATGAGTGTCAACTCCTGCGGAGTCTTATCAAAATAGTATCTGGCGGCAACACCGAGACCGTGGCCGTTGCCGCTGACATAAAACTGATTGGCATAGAACTCGAAAATCTGCTCTTTGGAATAATGATACTCGAGGCGCAGGGCGAACAAGAGCTCCTTCAGCTTCGCCTCGAATGATCTGTCGGTTCGTTTGAAGAGATTTTTTGCAGTCTGCTGGGTCAGGGTACTTCCTCCCTGCACGACCTTTCGGGCCTGAATGTTTTTGACGGCTGCCCGCGCAATTCCCCATGGATCGAAACCGATATGGGTAAAAAATCTTTCGTCTTCCGAAGCTACCAGAGCATTGATGAAAGTTTGAGGGATTTCCGGAAAAGTGACATATTGACGATGCGCAGTATCGAAAAAAACGCCAAGCTTGGTCGAGCCGTCACTGTAATAGACGTGGCTTTCTTTCCCAAGTATTTCACGGATATTCTCAGGTCGAATTGCATCTCCCGGGTCGACCACAACCAACCTGTACACCCACCCTGTCAATGCCGCAGCGGCAATCACAGCCAGGAAGGTGAAGATGATAAAGAATTTTTTCAGCATTGTATTAATTGTTATACCGGAGAGACGGAAAAGGAGGATAAAAAAGCGTCCCGTCTTGACGAAGAAAGTATAATCCTTGCAATTGCTCGATAATTGGGTTTTAAATGTTCAGCTACAGATTTCATTGGACGGATATGAATGTACAAGGTTATCCAATATATCTCAACAGGCTTATTGCGAAACGTACTGCCTTTTTAAAGGCCAGCTCGCTCCAGCCATAGACCGGAACGGCGAATGATTCATACACCCTGTAAATTTGTTAAGACCCTTGTTATACTCTCACTTTCTTATTTTCTTTCAGGCTGTGCCGGTGACATGCATCTTGTCACCTATCCCGACAATTCTCAGGTTGAGTCGTCCGAAGATGCGGTCTCCGCCGAACTGGATCCGGCCCTTGAAAAGACCGAACCGGAGATGTGCCTGGATCAGGAGCTCTTTGCCCTCGACCAGACCATCTGGAATGAGGAAATGAGCCCTCTCAGTATTGATCCAGACCTGATCAAACTGCATGATTTTCCAATAGTTCTCAACAAGCAGGTCAAGATGTACCTGCATCTCTTCCAAAACAAACAAAGAAAGTTGTTCGCCGGTTGGCTGGCGAGATCGACGGCCTATATGCCGATACTTGAGGCCGAGCTTGCCGCAAACGGTCTCCCCCATGACCTGGTTTATCTGGCCATGATCGAAAGTGGATATAATCCACTGGCCTGCTCGCGCTCGATGGCGGTTGGCCTGTGGCAATTTATGCAACCCACAGGCAAGCAGTATAATCTTGAAATCAACAAGTTTGTCGATGAACGTCGCGATGTGGATAAATCGACAAGAGCAGCGGTAGCCTATCTCTCCGACCTCTATAAAGAGTTTGGCGACTGGCATCTTGCCGTTGCGGCATATAATGGCGGCCCGGGCAAGATTCGCAACGGTCTCAATAAATATCAGGTCAAAACTTTCTGGGAACTGGCAAGTAAAGATTATCTGGCCTCGGAAACAAAACACTATGTGCCGAAGCTTATCGCAGCTCTCATCATCGCAAGACAACCGGAAAGATATGGCTTCACCAACATCGCCTACCATGCTTCCCCGCGCTATGACGTATTATCTGTCGGTCCGGGAATGAGCTTTGAAGCTATTGCCTTGATCAGCGAGAGCAGCCCGAAAGAAATAAAAAAATTGAATCATGAACTGCGGCTGGATAAAACTCCATTGAATGTCAGCAGCTACGATATAAAAATTCCGGAGGCAAAAGCCGCGATTGCTGCGAAAAACCTTTCCCGTCTGCACTCGATAGTGGATACCGGCTTTAAATCGCACAAGATCCGCAAAGGAGATACTCTTGCTAAAATCTGCGATCTGTACGGGATAAACCAGACCACTCTTCTCAAGGTGAACAAGTTACGCAGCGCCAAATTGGCACGTGGGCAGAGCCTGCGCATTCCTTATAACACAGTGAGCTATCGTCTTCTTCCGGAAGGCTCTGCCGGCACCCTTGCCGACAATCGGCAGAATCTCATCCTGCACCAGATCAAACCGGGTGAAACCGTCTCAAAGATTGCCACACAGTATAGCGTCCCAATCGAGATGATTGCCTCCTGGAATGGCCTTGACCGTGCGCATACCATACGGGCAGGTCAGCAGTTGACACTCTACATCAAGCAGCACAAATCGTTCGAGATCGACGAGAATAAATCTCTCGCTATTGTCGAAAATCGCACCGACAATTTTTTGAAAGCCGAGAGACGGAAAATCCATGTGACGGAAGCAAACGGGTCGGCCTCTTCCCCAACCGAATCGGTCGCCTCCTCTTTTGAATCGTACAGTGTTCAAAATGGAGATTCGCTCTGGGCGATTTCTCAGAAATTCAGTGCCTCGCCCACCGATATTAAAAAATGGAATAATCTGAAAACCAACCTCATCCATCCTGGAATCGTGCTGAAACTCAAAAAAGTCTAACACCCCACAAGGGGGTACTTCGTTCAGTCCCCCCTTGTGGGGACTCTCATCAGTGCCCCTTGAGGGGTACAAGAACCTTCACAAAATTCATTCTTACTCTTTTCAGCACCCCTCTTTAGGGGTGAAAAACAAGAAATGAATTTCGAAGGTACTAACCCTAGGAATTCTTTCTTTGCTGAAAGTGTCATATTTTCAGCAAACCCACATGACAATACCCCAGATGATGTCTACCTTGGTGCAGTTCGGTAAATCCGAACTGCACCGTCATTTTCATTTTTACCGATACGATGAGACTGCCCAGGCAGCAAAGGCACCATGAAGACTCCAACTCAAGAGGGTATCGCAATGGCCACAATGACCACTGCAGCTTTTCCTGCTCATAGCTATGGAAGCGATGTGCATGTGGTCCGGTATGATGACAGGATTATTATTCTTGTGGGAACCGCTCACATTTCCCAGGAATCGGTCGAACTGGTCAAAACCGTCATCGAACAGGAGCAACCCGATTGTGTCTGCCTTGAACTCGACGACAAAAGGTATCATGCCCTCACCCAGAAACAGCAATGGCAGGCACTCGACCTCAAAACCATAATTAAAAACAAACAGCTTTCCACCCTTCTTATCAGCCTGCTCATGGCCTCGTATCAAAAAAGGCTTGGCGGACAGATGGGAGTCATTCCAGGGGCGGAACTGTTAATGGCCGCCCAGACCGCAAAGGAACTGCAGATTCCCGTATCCCTTTGCGACAGGGATGTTCGGATCACTCTTCGTCGTGCCTGGAAGTCCACCTCCTTTCTGAAAAAGGGCTACCTCCTCGCTTCTCTTTTAACCAGCCTCCTTGACAAAAGCGAGATATCCGAAGAAAAGCTCAAGGAACTCAAACAGAAGGACGTACTCACCGAACTTATGGAAGAGATGGGTGAAGCGCTGCCCGATCTCAAACGAGTGCTTATAGATGAACGAGATACGTATCTGGTCGAAAAGATAAAGTCATCTCCCGGCAAACGCATTGTAGCCGTCGTAGGGGCCGGCCATATAGCCGGGATGGTAAAAAAATTTGTTGCCGACAACAAACAGGATCTCGCCGAGATTACTGCGATTCCACCGGTAAGCCCGGCATATAAGATCTTAGGCTGGTCTATTCCCCTGCTTATCGTCGGTTCGCTTGTCCTGATAGGTGTGCAAAAAGGGGCTGTCGTAGCCGGGGAAAGTCTGATTTTCTGGATTCTGGCCAATGGTATACCGGCGGCTGTCGGGGCGCTGTTGTCCCTTGCCCACCCGCTGACAACGCTGAGTGCTTTTGCCGCAGCCCCGATAACCAGCCTCACTCCTGTTATCGGTGCCGGTTATGTTTCTGCTTTTGTGCAAGTGATGGTATGTCCTCCGCTTGTCAAGGAATTTGAGGTGGCCGGTGAAGACATAGGTACGTTGAAAGGATGGTGGAGAAACCGGTTGCTGCGAGTGTTTCTGGTTTTTCTTCTTACCGGTATTGGCTCCGCAATTGGCACCTGGGTGGGCGGTTATGAGATTTTAAGCAACCTGCTCGGATAATTACCAACACAAAAATATCTTTATAATCAGGATAGAAAAGAATGACAGAAAAAACCTTACAACCGGCTGCAACTTTGACTAATCGGCAAAAGCAATTTCTCAAAGGGCTGGCCCACCCCCTTAGCCCTTTAGTCCAGATAGGCAAAGAAGGCATGAGCCAGAGCATCATCAACACGATCACTGCAGAACTGTCGAATCACGAACTGATCAAGGTGAAAATCGGCAACAACAGCGGCCTTGAAAAGCACAGCACTTCTCAGGAAGTTGCAGAACAGACTGACAGCATTCTGGTGCAGCTGATCGGCAAAACATTCGTTCTCTATAAATCCAATCCTGAAAGACCAAAGGAAAAACGAATTATCCTGCCCAGGAAATGATATCTCCGGCGTAATTATGCCGCGGGCAAATCCGGATCTGTCCGGCGATTGCTGTAAACACCATCTTTCGCCGAACGCGGTCATTCAGACCGGGATCCGCCTATCCTGCTGCCACTCCATTTCTTTTCATTCAGATCTGCACAAGCGGCATGCTCTCATCCTGACCGGCGACAAGAAGAGCTGTCTCCCCCCAATCGGCCACCGACTGAAGAGCAGCATTTCTGGCAAGATCTGGTGTATTATTAGTTTCACTGAGATGGGCGAGGACAACGAACCGGAGGTGATCGCTGACGAGTTGAGCCAGGAACTCCGCCGCGTCCTCATTGCACAGATGCCCTTGACTTGATCGGACACGCTGCTGCAGAGGCAAGGGATACGGCCCGTTTTTCAACATGTCCAGGTTGTGATTGAACTCCAGGATAAGACCGTTACATCCTGCCAGTCTTGTGGCCATTAAATGGGAAACCTGACCGGTATCGGTACAGTAACCGACACTTGCCTTGCCATCACTGATTACAAATCCTACCGGATCCGCGGTATCATGGGATATCCGAAAAGAGCGAACCTGAAGGTCATCGATTTGCAGAATGTCTCCGCTATCGAATTCCTTTCTTACCTTGAGCTTGCCAAATCTTTTGTCACCGTTTGAGAAGGTCCCCGGGTTGGCATAGGTTGGAATTCCGCACCGCCTGGAGAGGACTCCCGCACCGCAGATATGATCGTTATGTTCATGGGTGATGCACAGGGCGCGGATATCGGAGAGGTCCCGTCCAATCGAGCGAAGGCGTGCCTGAATCTCTTTTCCGGAAAAACCGGCGTCGATCAAGATTGCCGTCTTACCGCTTTCAATGAAGACCGAATTGCCCCGACTGCCACTGCCAAGAATGGAAAATCGCATGAAGTTTTATTTCCCGGTGTGGCCAAAACCTCCGGCAGCACGATCAGTTTTATCAAGAGCGGAAATAACTTGAAATTGTGCCCTGGTGACCGGGGCCAGCACCAGTTGGGCAATACGGTCTCCCCGGCTGATGGTATAGGGCTCGCGGCCGAGATTGATCAAAGCTATCCGTACTTCGCCCCGATAATCGGCATCGATGGTTCCCGGACTATTGATGACTGTCAGTCCATGTTTTACGGCTAGACCGCTTCGCGGCCGTACCTGGATCTCATACCCCTGCGGAAGAGATACACAAAATCCGGTGGGTACAAGAACTCTTTCTCCCGGAGCGATGACAAGGTCATCCGTCACAGCGGCTTCCACGTCCATACCTGCGGCCCCGGCTGTTGCATAAGCAGGCAGATGCAGGTCGCGCTGGGCCGCAGGTATACACCAGCAAATCTCGATCACCTTCTCATCCATCAGGCATCCCGGCATTTGTATGGGGCATGTACCACTGGCCCCTTCTTATAAAAAAAGCCGACCCCCCTTGCAAGGAGTCGGCTTTACCACATTAACGATAAGTCCGCGGACGCTGCTATCCCTCAAGCAGGGCCTTGCGGCTCAAACGAATCCGACCGCGATTGTCAACATCCAGCACTTTCACCTCGATTACGTCGCCTTCCTGGACCACATCGGTTACCTTGGCGACACGCTTCACATCGAGCTCGGAAATGTGCACAAGACCGTCGGTTCCGGGGAGGATTTCGACAAAAGCGCCAAAATCTTTAATGGTCTTGACCGTGCCCTTGTAAATTGCGCCAATCTCGGCTTCCGCGGTGATGCCTTTTATCTTGAGGACAAGAGCATCGGCGAGATCGCCGCTCAGGGCGAATATTTTCACCAGACCGGAATCGTCTACCTCGATTTTCGCATCGAATTCCGCCGACAGTTCTTTGATGATTTTTCCGCCGGGGCCGATCAGATCGCGAATCTTGTCCGGATTGATTTTGTGAACGAGGAACTTCGGCGCATGTTCGGCAACCTCGGAACGGGAAGCGGAAATACTTTTTTTCATTTCCGCCAGGATATGAATCCTGCCCTCTTTTGCCTGGGCAAGAGCATCGCCCATGATCTGCCGATCGACACCATCGATCTTGATATCCATCTGCAGGGAGGTAATTCCTGCACTGGTACCAACCACCTTGAAATCCATATCGCCAAGATGATCTTCATCGCCAAGGATATCGGAAAGAATAACCACCTTTTCCCCTTCCTTGATAAGTCCCATGGCTATACCGGAAACCGGGCTCTTCAGCGGCACACCGGCATCCATCATGGCCATGCTCCCGCCACATACCGTAGCCATCGACGAGGAGCCGTTTGATTCGAGAACCTCGGAAACGACCCGTATGGAATAAGGGAAATCCGCTTCCGCCGGCAGAACTGCTTCGAGTCCCCTGGTGGCGAGGGTCCCATGACCGATATCACGCCGCGACGGTCCACGCAAACCACGTACTTCGCCAACACAATAAGGAGGAAAATTATAGTGCAGCATAAAGCGGTTGGTCTCTTCCCCGTGCAAGGTCTCGACCCGCTGTTTATCGCGCTCACTTCCTAAAGTTGTCGAAACCAGCGCCTGGGTTTCACCACGGGTGAAAAGTGCGGAGCCGTGGGTCCGGGGAAGATATCCTGTCTCACAGGAAATGTCCCTTACCTCATTGGATTTTCTTCCGCCGATCCTGATTTGGTCATTGACGATTTTTTTGCGCATGAATGATTTTTTAAAGGAAGAAAGAAGTTCTTTAATTTCAGCACTTCTTGTCCCTTCCGAATCAAGAGCAGCCACTACTTCCTGCTTGAGCGTGTCATAGACACTGCTGCGCTCGAGTTTGTCGGAGGTATTGAAAACCTTGTCCATCCCAGCTGCGGCGATCTCCTGGACTTTGGTCATGAGTTCGCCATCTATCTGCACCTCAGCTACCGGGCGCTTGGGTTTTCCGAAGGATTTGCGGAGCTCTTCCTGCAGTTCGTTCAATGGCTGGAGGTTTTCAAAGGCATAAAAAATGCCGGCAAGGATTTCAGCCTCACTTAACTCATCGGCCTTTCCTTCCACCATGACCACTGCGTTGCGGGTGCAGGCAACGACTATATCCATCGCCGATGTTTTCAGTTCGGAAACACTCGGGTTAAGCACATATTTCCCGTCAATATACCCAACTCGACCACCGGCCACAGGACCGTTGAACGGGATGTCGGACATCATCAAAGCACATGAGGCGCCGGTCAAGGCGAGCATATCCGGTTGATTGTTCTGATCCGCGGAAAGAACCGTGGCGATAACCTGTGTTTCAGAACGATACCCGTTTGGGAACAAAGGTCTCATGGGGCGATCGATTATTCTGCAGGTCAACACCTCATTGTCGCTTGGGCGACCGATTTCCCGACGGAAATAGTTGCCAGGAATCCTTCCGACTGAAGCAAGTTTCTCCTGATATTCGATCGTCAGGGGTAAAAACCCCATGTCGGCTTTCGTTTCTGTGGCACTGATAGCGGTAACCAGCACCATGGTCTCACCCGATCGCATGACTATCGAACCGGATGCCTGTTTGGCAATTTTTCCTGTTTCGATGGAAATGATCTTGCCACCGATTTCTGCTTCTACTTTATTCAACATAATTTCTCCAGATGTGTGTAGCATCAGGGAAAGGCGCAGTATCTTTCTCTCGACTGGATTATCCACCAGCCCCGTATGCTCTCTTTTTTCGGAATTCCTTAAAACAACAAAAACCTCAAACAGTCCCTAAACCTTCGAACTGTTTGAGGCGATAAACAGCACCATGCCTGAACCAACAAGCGATCCTGCCAAATTACATCGAAACTACTTACGAAGATTGAGTTCCTTGAGCATTTCCCGGTATTTCTCAATGTTCTTCTTTTTCAGATAATCAAGCAGGCTGCGACGCTGCCCAACCAGTTTCAAAAGTCCTTGTCTTGAGTGATGATCCTTAGCGTGCACTTTGAAATGCTCAGTAAGATATGTAATTCGATCGGTGAGAAGAGCAATCTGCACTTCAGACGAACCGGTGTCGGTTGGGTGGGTCTTGAACTTCTCTATAATTTCATTTTTCTTTACAGCTGACTGTGCCACGACAATCCTCCTGGATATGTATAGTAAATGGAGATCTGATATTTAGATTAAAAAACAAAACTTCCGCCCTCGAAAACAGAGGATTTTCAGTGCTTTGACAACATCGGTCTGCGAAATTGGTGGCGAACCCGACAGACCGTTAGATACATTATCGAAACAACACCGTAAAGTACACACTAGTCAACTCGGGTGATTATTGCAACAATTTACATACTTCATCGACAGATATCATCTTACCGATGCAGTGATCGAATGCCGCGTCATCACTGAGTTCATCCCAACTTAACCCTTCCGCGACGTTAAAACAGCCGCTCCTGGTCCTCCGCAGTTGAATGAGATGAGCGCCGCAGCCCAAATCCCGGCCGATATCGGCCGCCAAGGTCCTTATATAGGTTCCCTTGCTGCAGACGACCCGTATGCCAAGGAGAGCCTCTTCACCGGAAAGCAGATGATTACCGTCCGTGCGGACAAGCTGCCGTATGTCCACCTCTCGAGCTTCTTTGACTATTTCTATCCCTTTGCGCGCGTAATAGTAGAGAGGTTTACCCTGATGTTTCAACGCGGAATAAGCGGGAGGCACCTGTAACTGTCTGCCTCGAAACCGGCTGAGACACTCTTCTATCGCCTCATCGGAGAGAGCACCGACAGACCTTCGGGCAGTAACCGCACCTTCAGTGTCAAGGGTTGTGGTTTCTACCCCGAGCTGCAACGTAGCGAGATACTCTTTCTCTCCCTCCATGAATTGAGGGATGATCCTGGTAGCCGGGCGCCCGGCACAAAGGATAAGCAATCCGGTAGCGAAGGGATCAAGGGTCCCGGCGTGCCCGACTTTTTTCATCTTCAGGATTCTGCGTAATCTGGCTACCACTCCGAATGAGGTAATACCGGGAGGTTTATCAATGAGAAATACACCGGCTTCAAAGAGGGCAGGCACAGGCGGTTCATTCTGCTGCAAGAGTCTTGTCCTTTTCCATTGCTTAGCAGGTCAAGGCCTTGCCGAGCGCCACCAGCAGTTCCTGCGACACCTGTTCTGGAGTTTTTCCCTGGCAACGGAATCCCGCAGCATTCCTATGGCCGCCACCATCGAAATGCTTGGCGACCTGCGCTACATCGCATTCACCTTTTGCCCTCAAACTGACACTTACCTGACCGTCTTTCGCTTCTTTCACCAGGGCAGCGACCTTGACTGATCGCAACGATCTTGGAAGATCGATAAAACCCTCAACATCCTGCAGTGTAGCCCCGCTTTCTTCCAACATCTTCTCAGATACATACATTAAGGCAATCTGGTCGGAATCGTGGAGAGTGATGGTTGAAAGCACCATTTCCATGAGTTTCAACCGTTCCTGACTTGAATTATCGTACAGGTGGCTGCCTACTTCCTCCGGCCGGACCCCTCTTTCCAGAAGCTCTGCGGCGATATGCATGGTCCGTGGTTTTGTACTCTCGTAGCGGAAGGAACCGGTATCGGTGCAGATAGCCACATACAGGTTGTAGGCGCACTCATAGCTTATCGGAGCTTCCAGGGCCAGCGCCAGTTCATAAACCATCTCACCTGTTGACGAACGATGCGGATCGACCCAACTCGCCGTACCGAATTGTCGATGCGAGCGATGGTGATCGATAACGAGGAAAGGTTCGAGCTCAAGGAATTCCTGCTTGGTTTTACCGAGCCGGTCTTCATCCCCGCAATCCAGGGCGACGGCAATTATATCTCCTTCGGCTCCGGCAACAAACTCACGGTATACGTCGAGGCTCGTGCTGGCCCTCGAAATACTGGGAAGAAAATCGTAAAGATGGGAAACCGGTTCTTCCAGAAAGCAGAATACCTTTTTGCCGAGGGAATCGAGAATCCCTGCAAATGCGAAAAGTGATCCAAGGGCATCTCCGTCGGGATGTGAGTGGGTGACCAACACCACATTGCCGGCTCCTTGAATTACCTGAATCATTCTCTCAGGAATTGTCATCTCGGGACTTTCGTTCATTGGCGATTTCCTGAAAAATCTCTTCCAGCTCTGCGACCTTACCCACTACATCATCATATCGGAACTGGAGATCAGGTGTAAAGCGCAAATTGAGTGTACGGGCAATATGACTGCGAAAAAAGCCTTTGGCTCGCTGCAGACCTTCCTCTGCTTCTTTTGCCGCTTTAGCATCGCCAAGAACGGTAAAAAAGATCTTCGCCGAACTGAGGTCATCGGCGACCTCCACCCGCGAAATGCTGAGATTCAGCAAACGCGGGTCCTGCGCCTTGCTGACAAGCAGCATCGACAGCTCGTTGCGGATCGCTTCGGCTACCCGTGACGATCTTTTCTGCTCATTCTTCCCACCGATCCCGATGGAGTCCAGTGTTTTTTTAGGATCCCAATTTGCCACAAAAACCGTCCTTATTCGAGGGTTGCTTCGACTTCGTTCATGACGAAGGCTTCAAGATGATCCCCGATTTTGATATCGTTGAATTTCTCTACGCCGATACCGCATTCATAACCATTAAGCACCTCTTTGACATCGTCCTTGAATCTTCTGAGCGATGCAAGCTTTCCGGTATATATTACCACGCCTTCACGCAATACACGAACTTTAGCGGTTCTGAGAATCTTGCCCTCGATGACCGAACATCCGGCAATAGTTCCTATCTTCGGAACGCTGAAAGTTTCGCGAACCTCGGCGATGCCTATGACCTGTTCGACGAACGTCGGTTCAAGCATACCGACCATGGCTTTTCGAATATCGTCAAGGGCATGATAGATGACATCATACGACCGTACATCGACGTTTTCCTTGACCGCCAGTTCTTTGACCTTGACCGTCGGCCTGACATTGAAGCCGATTATGACGGCATCCGATGCCGAAGCGAGAAGAATATCCGACTCGGTAATAGTGCCGGTCCCTTCATGAAGAATCTTGACCTTGATGTCCTTGGTGGAGAGATCCTCGGCAGCCTTGACAAAGGCCTCGAGAGTACCCTGGACGTCCGCCCGGAGCACGACGCGAAGTTCCTGTACATCGCCTTCGTTCATCTGTTCGAAGAGCCTGTCCAGAGAGATCTTGGTGATTGCGCCCAGCTCATTTTCCCTGGCCTTCAGTGCCCTTACCTGGGAAACACTCCTTGCCATCTTCTCATCGGTTACCACGACAAATTCATCGCCGGCACTCGGCACCCCCGAGAGCCCCTGAACCTCTACCGGTATCGAGGGACCTGCCTCCTTGAGTGTCCGCCCTTTATCATCGAGCATGGCCCTGACTTTACCGCTGAACTGACCGACGACGAAATACTCACCAAGCCGCAGCGTACCTTCCTGGATAAGAACCGTGGCAACAGGTCCTCGCCCTTTATGGAGTTGAGCCTCGACAACCCTGCCCCTGGCTTTACGGCTGACATCCGCCCGCAGTTCGAGTATCTCCGCCAGAAGCTGGATCGATTCCATCAGGCTGTCGATACCGACATTCTTTTTGGCGGAAGTTTCGCAATACATCGTCTCGCCGCCCCAATCTTCGGGCATAAGATTAAGATCCGAGAGTTCTCGCTTGACCCTGTCGACATCGGCGTTTTCTTTATCGATCTTGTTGACCGCCACGATGATAGGCACGTTGGCCGCCTGAGCATGGTGAATTGCCTCCCGGGTCTGATCCATGACACCGTCATCGGCGGCAACAACCAGAATAACTATATCGGTCACCTGTGCTCCGCGAGACCGCATCTCGGTGAAAGCGGCATGGCCAGGGGTATCGACGAAGGTCACATCTCCATAGCTTGACCGCACATGATACGCACCGATATGCTGGGTAATGCCACCGGCCTCTCCCAGCGCCACATCGGTTTTTCGGATGGCATCGAGGATTGAGGTCTTGCCGTGATCGACATGCCCCATAACGGTAACCACCGGCGAACGGTGTTGTTTTTCACCGCCCTGCTCCGCTTCCTGGAGGAGCTGCACACCAATCTCCTCAGTGATTCCCTGCTCGACCTCGTAACCGAAATCGGCGGCTATGAGCATTGCCGATTCCGTATCGACCGGCTGGTTGATGGTAGCCATAACCCCAAGCCCCATGAGTTTGGCGATTACCTCGCTGGCCTTAATTTTCATTCGTTGGGCCAAATCACCGACACTGATGGTATCAAATACCTTAAATCGTTTTTTGCTGGCCTTCATTTCGGCAGCAGCAGGCACCACTTTCGGCATTTTTCTACCACGTTTTCCGCCACGCCGCCCGCCTTCACGATCCTGGTAATCCTGGGCGAAATGGGTGAATTTAACATTTTTCTGGCCTTTCTTCCCGCCACGCCGGAATTCAGCATCTTTACTGTCATCGAGTTCTACTTTTTTGCTCTTTTTCTTGGCTTTGGTCACTTCCTCAACTGAAGCAACAACCGTCTCCGCCGGTTTTACCGGAGCAGGCCGTCTCTGTTGAACCGGTTTTCCGGTCTTTTTCCTGGCATGAGTCGCCTGAGTATCTTCAACTGTCGGCAACTCGATGGTCCGGACAACCCTTGCCATTGGCTTTCGCGGTGCGGGTTTTTTGTCTCTCTTGTCTCTCTTGTCAAACCTGCCGGCACCCGGTTCCTGGCCAGCCGTTCCTTTTGCAGGAACCGGCTTGAATTCGGTTTTAATGGGGAAAGCAGGAGCAGGCTTTTCTTCTTCGACAACTCCGACTGTGTCGGTATCAGTCGATTCAATTGACGTTTTCATCTGCTGAGCGTCCGGTGAGGAAGGAACTGTTGCCTGGCTTTTATCCGTAACCTGCTGAACTTCCGGCTCGCCAACCTGGCGGGTCACTGGAGATTCGACGGCGGATGGCTGATCGACTATTTCTTGCTCTGCTTGCAGCGGTGCGATGGTTTTTGGCTCTTCCTGCACAACAGGAGTGACGGTCGGCACTTCATCCGGCTGCGCAGCTACAGTCTCGGCAGGCTTTTCTTGCTCCATGGTCTCCTCCGGAGCTTCATCCGCCGCAACTGCCCTCCGCCTTATCACCGTAGTTCTGCGCCGTATTACCGTTCGTCTGTCATCATCGCTGTCAATGCGTTTTTCCACAAGTTCAGTATTGACCGATTTCAGAACCGTATTCCGGATTTTTTCAGCTGTTTCGTCATCGACCGATGAACTGTGCCCCTTAATATCAAAGCCCATTTCAACCAGTTTGTCGGTCAATGCTTTGCTGCTCATGCCGGTCTCTTTGGCCAGCTCATATACCCTGATTCTGCTCATCCTTTACTCCCGTATTGCATTGCAACAATCATTTCACTCATCGGTAAATTATATATCCGAATCTACAATTGATGAATATTTTAAATCTTTTTAAAGACGAAATAATCTTTTCCATTTTCTTTCCTGTCGAAGAAAGAGCCGGTGGCAATTATCCTCCTGACAGCAGTACGCCCCTCTACCCGGGAGCGACTGTCGAACATCCAGCGTCGGCCCACCATCCCGCCAGACGAAACGTTGGAGTTCCTGCCTGGCTTTTTTTTTCCCACAGACGGTGCAGGTACGGAAAATCACAGCCATTGTCCCTTAGGATTGCAGATTCCTTCTACTCCCGCGCTTCCTCATTTCCTGCAGCAACGTCGCCCTCTTCATCCTTGAAGGATTCTTGAGAGGCCACCTCCTCTGTTGAAGAAAGTAATGAGGCGCCATTGTCGCCTCCCTCAGGAGTTTGTCCCTGAAAAGGGTTTGCCTGTGCTTCCTTAATGAGCTTCTGGGCAAATGCTTCATCAATGGAACGTATTACCATCAAATCGCTCGCGCTTTTTCCTGCAAGTACGGCAGAAGAATGAATTCCTTTGCCAAAAAGCTGATCGGCAAGCGATTCATCGATTCCCTTGAGTCCCAAGAGGGACTGATAGCCGGGGTCGGACAAATTGGCGTAGCGCTGTTCACTTTTTACATCGATCCGCCAGCCGATGAGCTTCGAGGCAAGACGCACGTTCTGTCCCTGTCGGCCGATGGCCAGAGAGAGTTGATCGTTCGGAACGACTACCAGTAACGACCGGGCATCTTCATCTGCCATGACCATGCTGACATGGGCAGGTGCCAAGGCGTTATAGACATACTTTGCCGGATCGGGACTCCAGGTGACGATATCGATACGCTCACCCTGGAGTTCCTGCACAACATTTTGCACCCTGGACCCTTTCATCCCGACACATGCACCTACCGGATCGACATCGCTCTCGGAAGAACTGACCGCAATTTTTGCACGAAAACCGGGTTCCCGGCTGACTCCCATCACCCGGACAATTCCTTCTGCCATTTCCGGTACTTCCAGCTGGAACAGCTTAGCCAGGAACTCATCGCAGGTTCTCGACAGAATGAGCTGGGAGTCACGGCTGGTCTGCCGCACTTCCTTCAGGTAGGCCCTGATTCGGTCCCCCTGCTTGAAAGAGCGTTTGGCAATCTGCTGGTCCTTAGGCAAGATCGCATCGGTGCGGCCAAGGTTGACGACCATGTTGCCCCGTTCAAATCGCTGGACGATGCCGCTTACCACCTCGCCGACGCGGTCCTTGAACATATCGTAAATGACTTCTTTTTCAGCATCCTTCATCTTATGGATGATTACCTGCTTGGCGGATTGCGCGGCAATTCTGCCGAGATCGCTGATATCCTCCATCTTCTCGCCAAGTTCATCGCCTAACTGGACATCGGGGTCGAGTTTCTGGGCATCGACAAAAGAAATTTCGGTCTGCTCGTCTTCGGCCTCTTCCACAACGTTCCTGAATTGAAAAACCTCCACTTCACCGTATTCTTCATTGTAGCGAACCTCAATTTCCCGGCGACTCCCGAATTTCTTCCTGGCAGCGGACTGGACGGCCTCTTCGATGGCCTCTATCAGCAATGTTTTATCAAAACCACGATCTCTGCTGATCTGGTCGATTATGCGTTTCAGATCTGATAGCATTCTCTTACCCCGTCTTTAAGACTTTCAACTCCGACATGCGGAGAAATTTGCAATTGTTCAAACAACCACGGGCCCGTCCGGCTCAGATGGTCAACCTGGCTTTATTGATCATCTCGAAGGTAAACTGTACGGAACTCCCGTCAGCCAGCTTGAGAGATATATTTTCATCTTCTACTTTCTCGATAATGCCTTCCAATATTTTCCGGCCGTCAATCGGTTCGTGCACTTTCACTTTGGCACTCTTCCCGCAATACCGTATAAAATCCTCTCTTGACCTGAGAGGTCTTTCGAGTCCCGGCGAGGATACTTCTAAATGATACGCACTCTCGATAAAATCTTCCACATCCAGGTAACGTCCCAATTCACGACTCACAACACTGCAATCATCCAGGCTTACTGCCGATTCGGAATCGATGAAAACCCGTAAAACCCAGCCATGCCCTTCCCGGCGAAACTGCACATCAAACAGTTCAAGCCCCAGAGAGGGCAACAGACTCTGGAGAAAATCTTTTACCTTGTCGACAATCAACTCACTCATTCTAGCAACAAATCCTCGTTTTTGTGACTACTTAGCATGGTCCCGGCGAATTTTTCGGTATGATGTGCGGGCATAAAAAAAAGCGGGCAAAGCCCACTTCCGAAAATCGTCCCGCCATGAACCACAACAGCAGGAAGTATACAAAGGTAGTCCGCCGTCAAAAACGGGATCAGCAGCCAAAAACTGATGATCTCCCTCCCCCCTGTCAACGGGAAATACCTGCTTAGCGAACATCCGCCCGACATTTTAACCATATACCTCGGGCAATGTCAAGGCGGAAGTCCACATTGCTTTTAAGTAAGCACAGAATCACCGTGACTTAGACGATCGTTTGATCCTCTCGCCCTGGAAAGTGCAGCCGTTCTCATCTCTGTAAACGCTTTCACAACAACACCGTTCACAACATATGATACTGATATAAGGTGATATTCAATGCAACATACAGCTAACGTTAATCGTTACTGCGCCCTTTTCCTGCGGCAAAATTAAAAGCTGGATCATCGGCAATTCAAGATTAACTTTATAAGAATCTCATTGACAAACAACTGTTGTGTCTTTACTTAATCGACAGTTGCGAGTACCCTCCTGCTTTTGTCCTATTTACGGCAGAGGCTTTCGAACAAGCATATCCATCTGGAATTAAAGATAATTATATTGAAGAAAAATAAACAAACGGCATCTTTTTCATTGAGACTGTCAACCAACAGCGCCTCTAGAGCCGATTCAGAGCTGACTGCACCTCTTATTCTTTGTCAAAAAACAATTTCATGACCGACAAAATACTTATAATTGCAGAAAAGCCGAGTGTCGCAAGCGATCTGGTAAAAATTCTGCCAGGGAAATTCAGTAAGGAAAAAACCCATTTTGAAGGCGATATCTACGTTGTTTCCTTTGCAATAGGCCACCTTGTCTCTATCTGTTATCCTGAAGAAATAGACCCGGTTTACCAGAAATGGGACATGGGGAATCTGCCGATCCTTCCGGAGACCTTTCCTCTCAAAGGTCTCGAGGGCACAAAAAGCCAGTTGAATGCCCTGCAGAAACTGATCCGCCGCAAGGATATCAAGCAAATCATCAATGCTTGTGACGCCGGCCGGGAAGGAGAATTGATCTTCAAGTATATTATCAAGTTCGTCTGGAATAATTCCATTGCGCAGAAGACTTTCAAAAGGTTGTGGCTGCAATCGATGACGGCGGACGCTATCAAGAAGGCCTTCTCATCCTTGCGGGATAACAGCGAGATGGCTCCCCTGGAGGATACCGCCCTCTGCCGGTCCGAATCGGACTGGTTGATCGGCATCAATGCCACCAGAGCACTTACCGGATATAATTCGCGCAAAGGAGGCTTTTTCCTGACCCCCTGCGGCAGAGTCCAGACCCCGACCCTTTCCCTTCTGGTGAAAAGGGAGCGGACCCGTCTCGAATTCATCCCCCGTCCATACTGGAGCCTTCATGCTCATTTTCATTTCCCGGATGAGACCTATGAGGGAAAGTGGATCGACCCGGCTTTTATCAAAGGCGGTAATGACCAGTATGATCGGGCTGACCGTTTATGGAACAAACAGGACGCCGACAGGATCATCGCCAAGTGTTTGGGTAAACAGGCAAAAGTAGAGGAGCAGAGCAAGAAAAACAGCCAGAATTCCCCACAACTTTTCGACCTTACCCTGCTCCAGCGAGAAGCAAACTCCCGCTTCGGCTTTTCTGCGAAAAATACTTTGGGCCTGGCCCAGGCCCTTTATGAAAGGCATAAAGTATTGACCTACCCGAGGACCGACAGCAAGCACCTTCCTGAAGATTACCTGAACACTGTCAAGGATATCACCACACACCAGACAGATTGGGAGTTCGGAACATTCGCCAGGGAATCACTTGCAAAAAACTACCTTCGCCTCGACAAGCGCATCTTCAACAACAGCAAAATTTCCGACCATCATGCCATCATTCCCACAACAGTGCTGCCTTCCCGGCTTACCGAGCCTGAGGCAAAAATCTACCGGATGGTCGTCCAGCGCTTTCTCGCGGTCTTTTTTCCTCCCGCCGTCTTTTTAAACACCAGACGATTCTCCCAGGTAGAGGATGAGACTTTCCTTACTGAAGGGAAAATTCTCCTCGAAGCCGGCTGGAAAGCTATTTACGGTTCCTCAATCGACGACGGACAGGATCGCATTCTTGCTCCCGTGCCTGCAGGTGCAGAGGTAACCTGCCGTGAAATAGAGGCTGAGGATCATGAAACCACCCCGCCACCGCGATTCAACGAGGCAACTTTATTGTCGGCAATGGAAAATTCCGATAAATTAGTCGAGGATGAGGACCTTGCCGATGCCATGAAGGAGCGCGGCCTTGGCACCCCTGCCACCCGGGCGGCTATCATCGAAAAACTCATCAAAGAAAAGTACGTTGTCCGGGAAGGCAAAGACCTTACGCCGACCGGCAAGGCTTTTGAACTGCTCGCCCTGCTTGAAGCCATGAAGATTGAAGTACTGGCCTCCCCTGAACTTACCGGCGAGTGGGAATACAAACTGAACAGAATCCTCAAGGGGGAATTTACCCGCGATCAGTTTATGGCCGAGATCCGCGCCATGACGCAGAATATCATCGACCGGGTGAAAAATTTCGAAACCGAGGAGGTCCGCGCCGAGGCGCCTTTCAGTCCGGTCGACGGCGTCAGGTTCTTTATGTCGCCTACCGCCTATGTCTCGGAAGACCAGAAAACCCGGATCCGTAAAATCATTGGCGGACGCATTATGTCCGCCGAGGAGATTGTCGCTTTGCTGAAGGGGGAAACCATTGGCCCATTCAGCGATTTCAGATCGAAGAAAGGTAAATCTTTTGTCGCATCCGTTAAGTTTGTGAACAATAAAATCGAGTTCATTTTTGCCTCTTCTCATGCAGATCTGGACACGGATGCCATCAAACAGGGTAAATCTCTTGGCCTTTCACCTGTCGATCAGACCAGGGTATTCGCCACTCCTGCTGCTTACATGTCCGAGTCGGCTCTTGACGGCGATGAGAAGAAAGGATTGAAAATCAGCCGGATCATTCTCTCCAAAGAACTCCTGGAACAACATATCGAACAATTGCTCATAGATGGAAAAACGGAACTGATCACCGGCTTTATATCAAAGAAGAAAAAGCCGTTCGACGCCTATCTGCTTCTGGCGAAAAATGGTACACTGAGTTTTGAGTTTCCCCCGAGGAAAACCAAGGCAAAACAATAAAAAAATTGACAGCCCGATGAGAAAAGGGAACAAATAGGTATGAAATTAGTCAAAAAAGAATACCGCGATAAAAGCGGTCATGAACTTGCCCAAATCTGCGCTCGCGCAGCCCTCGATACCAAAGCAGAAGATCTGGTCATCCTTGATGTGCGCGGACTTACTACTTTCACCGAGTATTTTGTGATTATGAACGGCAAATCGACCCGCCATGTTCAGGCACTTGCCGAGGCAATCGAAGGTCAGTTGCGATCCAAACGTGTAACGGTGTCAAAAGCGGAGGGACTGACGGAAGGAATGTGGGTTCTCCTTGATTTTGATGATGTTGTTGTCCATATTTTCTATCATGAACAGCGGAAATTTTACAATCTGGAAGGTCTATGGTCCGAGGCTAAACACGTTGCCGCCGAGGCCGATTGACCACAATTGTATTCCAGGTAAGAATCTGTTGAACTCTAAAAGAAAAGCCTAGGATCATGCAATATTTAAGCACCAGGGGGAAAATCGCCCCCATTCCGTTTACCCAGGCAGTAATGATGGGGCTTGCAGAAGATGGCGGCCTGCTCCTCCCCCGCACCATTCCACGCATAGGCAGCGAGACCTTCGCTTCCTGGCAGAAGTTGAGCTACCCGGATCTCGCTTTCGAGGTCATGTCCAGATTTGTCGATGATATCCCCAGCAGTGACCTGCGGGATATCATTAACCGTTCGTACACGACCTTCACGACGGAAAAGGTTACGCCTCTCGTCCACCATGGGGACCTGCATATCCTCGAACTTTTCCATGGTCCGACGCTGGCCTTTAAAGATATCGCCTTGCAGTTTCTCGGCAACCTGTTCGAGTACCTGCTGAACAGGGACCGATCCGTCCTGAATATTCTCGGTGCGACCTCCGGAGATACCGGGTCGGCGGCGATCTACGGGGTCCGCGGCAAAGAGCGAATCAATATTTTTATCCTGCACCCCCACCAACGGGTAAGCGCGGTGCAGGAAAAGCAGATGACGACGGTACTCGACGACAATGTTTTCAATATCGCCATCCGTGGCTCGTTTGACGACGGACAGGCTATCGTGAAAAAGATTTTCAACGATGTCGAGTTCAAATCGAAATACCGGCTGGGCGCGATCAATTCCATCAATTGGGCGCGTGTCTTAGCCCAGGTTGTCTACTATGTCCGCAGTTGCCTGCATGTGACCGGCCACGAGAAGGATTCATCTGTCGACTTTGCCATCCCTACCGGCAATTTCGGTGATATTTTTGCTGGATATATAGCCAAGAAGATGCTTCCCGCCGGTACCATCCGTCAGTTGATTCTGGCCACTAACGACAATGACATCCTGACGCGCTTTGTCACCAAAGGCGATTATTCTCTTGGTGAAGTGAAAATGACTTCCAGCCCGTCAATGGATATCCAGGCAGCCTCTAATTTTGAGCGCTACCTCTACTACCTGGTGGACAGCGATGCGACCCGGACCAGGGAGTTGATGGAAGAGTTCGGCAAAAACGGCAAGATCGATCTCTCCGGTCATCAGGATCAGATTCGTCGCGACTTTGTTGCGACAGCAGTTACCGGCAGTGAGGTCACCGAGACGATTGCCTCATTTTACCGTGAACATGAATACATCCTTGATCCGCATACCGCAGTCGGGGTAAAAGCCGCCCGGAAATTCAAGAAGGTGGGTGTCCCGATGGTATGCCTGGCTACTGCTCACCCGGCAAAATTCGGAGAAACCGTTGCAGCAGCCATCGGTAAACCGCCCCAGGTCCCTGAGTCACTGACCGGGATTATCGACAAACCGGCTCGCTGCGAAATCATGGATGCGGATACCAATCGGATTCGTGAGTTTCTCATGGAAAAGGCTCTGAAAAGTTGAACATCGACAATGACCCTTTTCGGTGACCCTGAACGGCAGGCGATTCTTTGAGGTTGCGGCGCTGAAGGTAAAAGGATATTAATATACTTCTCCTGGGCAAGAATGTGCGGGGGCGATTATCCGAATGCATACTTCCTCAACATTACGAGAATCTTGACAAGAGGAAGTGACTACTCTAATGTCTTTAAGAATTATGAACTCATTTACCGGGACTTGCAGCTAAGTTCCATAGTTTTACTCCCGTATTTTTAGTGAGGTAATGTATGTTTGGACTTGGAATGCCGGAACTGATTGTTATTCTGGTTATAATAGTGATCATCTTCGGAGCGGGCAAACTTCCGGAAATCGGCTCCGGCATCGGCAAAGGCATTAAAAACTTTAAAGAGGCCACCAAAAAGGAAGACCCCAAGAAAATCGATGAAGAGAATAATGAAACGGACAAAAAGGCTTGAAAAGCCTGCGATCCACATTCACCGAACTAGGGAGTGAGTAAAAATGTTTGGACTTGGAACCCCTGAATTAGTAGTTATCTTAGCCATTGCCTTTCTCGTCTTCGGCGGAAAAAAACTTCCTGAAATCGGAGCCGGTCTTGGTAAAGCAATCAGTTCCTTTAAAAACGGCCTCCGGGATGTCGAACAGAGCGGCAAAGAGATGATGAATGATATCCCAGGCATAAAGGAAGCTGCCGAAGTAAAGCAACAGGTCGACAATGTAAAAAACCTGGGCAAGATAGAGAATATCCTTAAATAGGATCTCTCGTAAAAAAACCCCGCACTGCTGCATTCCACCGTCATTCCGGCTTTGCCCGGAATGCACGGCAGGGCACTCACAAGCTCACAAGGAGTTCCGCAACTCCTGAACCCGTTATATCTGCCTTCCAACCAGCCTTTCTCTCATCTTCTCTCGCCCGCCTTTTTCTTTTCATCCCACTCTTGTGGGGGATAAATACCTTTCATAAAATTCATTCCTACCTTTCAGCCACCCCCTTGAGTGAAAACAAGAAATGAATTTCTAGGGTACTAAATTTCTTTCCAGTCAATCCCCAAGGCTCAACAAATTTCAAAAATATTCTTCAGGAACAGGCAACCTATTGTATTATTTTTCCGAGACTAAAAAATCCCTGCAATATTATGGCTTCTAATTTCTTGACTTTTTTGTCACAACTGGATAAATGATTTGTTCCAGTCATACGTTTTTGTCTTTGTTTATCCCGCATGATCCCCCCACCAGGTCTGCATCCGATAGACTTTTCTGCCGAATGGCAATTTAAACACTCATCAGGAGAGAAACATGTGTCGTTTAGCCCTGAAAACCGCCAATGAGCCCTTTTCCCCTTACGAAGTGCTCACCGCGATGGAGGCCATGCAAGAAGGTTACGATGGCTCCGGGCTCGGTCTTTTACTTCGGGGAATGGAGTTCGAGGATTTCAAATATAACCCGAGATTTCCAATACTTTCCGGTATAGCCCATACCGAGAAAGCCTGGCATAGTATGACCGATTATATGGAAGATCGGGGATACGAGTTGAAATACGACCATCGCTTTGCCATGAGGCCGGAACTCATTGAAGCCAACGACCGCTTTCGTTATTTCATGCGCGCCTACAGGATGCCGGTGGCCCTGAGAGATCAAAGCGACGACATACGCGAGGAAGAACTGCTCCGGACCCGCCTCGCCCTCAGGAAACTCGCAACCGACGAGGATAATCTGACTATTTTCTCATTTTATCCCGATGTTGCCATGATCAAGGAAGTGGGATGGCCGATGCAGATCGGCGACGCCCTCTGCCTCCATGACGGACAGCTCAAGTCCCGTGTCTGTATGGCGCAAGGGCGGCAGAATACCAATTACGGAATAAATCTTTACGCCTGCCACCCCTTCTTTATTCAAGGCATCTCAACCATGACAAATGGCGAGAATACCGCTTTTGTCCCCATTCGCGACTGGTTGCTTGGCAAGAATTTCCCGGGATATACCGGCTACCAGAGCGACAGCGAGGTATTCACCCATATCCTCCACTACACCTTGAAAAAACTGAAGCTGCCGCTTCAGGCCTATAAGCACATTATCACCCCCCTCAGTAATGCCGAGCTTGCCAGGCATCCCCAGGGAGATTTCCTCAGCGGTCTTCGCCAGGTCTGTAAACGGTTGATCATTGACGGACCCAACGCGGTTATCGGAACCCTGCCCGACGAAACCTGCCTTTTAGTGATGGACCAGAAGAAGCTGCGGCCGGCGACAGTCGGCGGCCGTGATGGTGTCTGGGCCATAGCCTCGGAAATCTGCGGGGTTGACGCGATGATCCCGGACAGGGACGCCGCCCTCGATTTTCAGCCGATGCGTGAGCACACAGTAATTATTCCCCCCCATAGAAAGGAGTTAGAGATATGGTCTCAGTACGAACCGTTTCCGTTACCCCTAGCAGCCTGACCCCTTCCGATCTGCCATGGATTATCGAGCACCGGGAAGACAGATGCACTCTCTGCGGGAACTGCACCGCAGTGTGCCCGAAGGGTGCGATTCGCTTGGCTCACATGCGGCAACGGGTACCCAAACTGGATGTTTTCAATAAAAAACGGGGGAACGATTACCGCACTTTTACCGGAATCCGCCAGGAGACCGACCAGAGCAAACTGTGCATAGGCTGCGGAATGTGCTCCATGGTCTGCCCGAACGAAGCCATAACCCCGGTCTTCGGCACCAACGAAAATCGTACGATCTTTTTTGCGAACAAAAAGGGAGAGCCGATGAAGAGGGGCGGACGGCGTAATGCGTCCGGCCCCACCCTCCTCGACCGGATTGTGTTCGACCGGATCTCCATGCTCACCGACCCGGCCCTCGACGCCGGACGGCATGAATTCTCCACCACTACGACACTCGGCCGGGTGCTTTCCCCTGAAGAATTTCTCGAGAAAAGCGTCAGCGGCGGCTGGATTCCCCCGACCAGGGAGATCTTTCCCTTCATCATCGGCTCGATGTCGTTTGGCGCTTTATCACCCAACATGTGGCTCGGCCTGCTCCAGGGTGTTGCATACTGCAACGAAGTCCTGGGGCTTCCCGTCGTCATGTGTACCGGCGAGGGCGGCTGTCCGCCGTGGGTCCTCCGCAGCCGTTACCTGAAATACATCGTCCTGCAGATCGCCTCCGGCTATTTCGGCTGGGACGAGATCATCCGGGCGATCCCCGAGATGAAGTGCCAGCCTGCGGCGATTGAGGTGAAATACGGCCAGGGTGCAAAACCCGGCGACGGCGGCCTGCTCATGTGGCATAAGGTTTCCAAGTTGATTGCCCGTCTCCGCGGTGTCCCCGAAGGGGTCGATCTGCCGTCTCCACCGGTGCATCAGACTTTGTACTCGATCGAGGAAAGCGTCATGAAGATGCTCCAGACCCTTTCCATGGCTTTTGATCATAAAGTTCCCGTGTATCCGAAAATCTCTGCCTCGACCTCGGCCAAATCGGTGCTCAACAACCTGGTGCGCAATCCGTATGCCGCAGGTCTGATGATCGATGGCATAGACGGAGGTACCGGTGCGGCCTACAACGTCTCGATGGATGCGACCGGCCACCCCATCGCTTCCTGTGTGCGCGACTGCTATCTCGATCTTGCCAAGCAGGGCAAGCAAAACGAGATACCGATATTCGCCGCCGGCGGTATCGGCAAGAACGGCAATGTCGCCCAGAACGGCATGGCCATGATAATGCTCGGCGCATCCGGTGTGCATATCGGCAAATATATCATGCAGGCCGCCGCCGGATGTCTTGGCAATGAAAAGAACCGCTGCAACGTCTGCAATCTCGGGATATGTCCGAAAGGAATCACCAGCCAGAATCCCAAGCTGTATCGTCGGCTCGACCCGGACAAAGTGGCCGAAAGGGTTGCCGAGGTCTTCATGTCGATAAATACCGAGATCAAGAAAATCATGGCGCCGCTGGGGAGATCCCAGAGCTTGCCGATCGGCATGTCGGACGCCATCGGTATTGCCGATAAGGCTGCCGCAGAAAGATTGCAGATCAAATATACCTGCTAAGGAGTTTCCAGTGGCTACTACAGTTGTAAAAGGTCTCAATGAAAGAGGCGAACGTATCAGTTCCATGGAATTCGAGAAGATGGTGCGGCGGGCGGCAGCCTCGTCTTCCGACCTTCTGCTCGAATCCTATGGCCAGCATAATATCGGGATCCGCCTTCAGAGGGAAAGCGGTCTGAAAATTTCCGTCAAAGGCCCTTCCGGACAGAGGCTCGGCTGCATGGGTATGCCCGGCACCACCATTATCTGCGAGGGTTCGACTTCCGACGACGTCGGTTATCTCAATATCGGCGCGGAAATTGCCGTACTCGGCGACGCCACCAACGGCGCCTGTAACGCCATGGCCAATGGCAAGGTCTTTATCGGCGGCTCGATCGGAGCCCGCGGCCTGACCATGACCAAGTGGAATCCGGAATACGAAAAGCCGGAACTTTGGGTTCTCGGCTCCACCGGCGACTCCTTTGCCGAATTCAACTGCGGCGGAGTTGCCGTTGTCTGTGGCGTCAACCCGAAAAATCCCGACAATGTTCTCGGCTATCGGCCCTGTGTCGGAATGGTCGGCGGCACTATCTATTTTCGTGGCAAGACCGATAACTCGTATCCGAAAACCAATGCCAAACTCACTGTGCCAAACGATGAGCAATGGCAGTGGCTGACGGAAAACATCGTCGGCTTTCTCGAAAAAATTCGCCGACCCGAGCTTTTCGAACTTCTCAGCCAGCGGGAAGAGTGGCATGTTCTCATGCCGATCACTCCGCAGGAAAGGGCGCTGATGTTTTCCGGTCCCATGCCCATGGCCGAGTTCAGGAATGAACACTGGAACAGGGAATTCGGCGGCGATCCTCTGAGGGACCTGGCGCCGGGCCTTGATCGAAGCGGCATCGGGGTGATTGTCAGCGGTGATCTTCGTCGCAAAAAACCCTATTGGGCCAACTGCGAATCGGCTGCGCCATGCACCTACTACTGCCCGGTGCATATCCCGACGGTCGACAGATTGCGACTTATCCGCGAAGGCCGGATCGACGAGGCGTATGAACTCATCCTCAAGTACACCCCGATGCCGGCTTCGGTCTGCGGCGCTATCTGCCCCAACCTCTGCATGGACAACTGTTCCAGGCGAGGGGTAGATGACCCGATCGACGTGCAGGTCCTTGGCCGGGCAGTGAACAGCTTCGCGGCTCCGCCGGCCGTACCGGTTACCGGCAAGAAAGTTGCCGTCATCGGCGGCGGCCCTGCCGGCATGAATGTTGCCTGGCAACTGGCCCTGGCGGGAATTGAAGCCCATATTTTCGAGCAGGATGAAAAAATCGGCGGCAAACTGGCTCAGGTCATCCCCTGGGAGCGTCTTTCACAGGCCATCTGGGATCGGGAAATCGAGCGGTTTCTCTCGACTCCCAATATCAAGGTCAACGTCAACGTGCCGATGACCGGCGATATATTCGCCACCCTGCAGAAAGAATACGATTACATCGTTGTTGCGATCGGCACCCACGTGCCGCGGAGACTGCAGTTTCCCGGCAACGAAAAGGTGATCGCCGCCCTCGATTTCTTGAAAAAAGCCAAAAGCGATTCGCCGATGCCCGTCGGCAAAGAAGTGGTCGTTATCGGCGCCGGCAATGTCGGTTGCGACGTGGCCTGTGAGGCATATCGTCTCGGGGCCGAGAAAGTGACCCTGGTTGACATCCAGAAGCCGCTGGCCTTTGGCAAGGAAAAAGATGCCGCCGAAGCTCTCGGGGCTCGGTTCCGCTGGCCGGTACTGACAAAAGAGGTAACCGATGCCGGGCTTATTACCGATGCCGGTGAACTGATTCCGGCCCAGACGGTGATTGTTTCCATCGGCGATGTTCCGGCGCTCTCCTTTCTGCCTGAATCGGTCGAAACCGTCACAGTCGGCGGAGCCGCCTGGATCTCCACGGACAAGGCCCATGTCACCTCAGACAGCCGGATCCTGGCGGTTGGCGATGTTGAGCGGCCGGGTCTTGCCACCCATGCACTCGGCGCCGGCAAGACAGCTGCAGAATTCATCATTGCCCGGTGCAAAGGGCAGGAATGGAAGCCGTTCGACAAGCAGGTCATTCCCCAGAAGGCCCTTACCATTACCCATTACATCCCGATGGAAACCGGCCGTTCGGAGCAGGATCAGGCTGACCGCTGCCTCTCCTGTGCCTCATGCCGCGACTGCCATCTCTGTGAGACAATATGTCCCACCGGAGCAATCAGCCGAAGAGATATCCTCACCTCGGACAATGAGGATCACCTGTCGCTTGCGGCGGGATATGAATATGTTTCCGACGATGATAAATGTATCGCCTGCGGATTCTGCGCCGACACCTGCCCGTGCGGCATATGGACCATGAACGCCTTTTAGCAGGCAGAAAGCAGGATCGATCAGCCTCAGCGCTTCTGCCGAATTTCGGCAGAAGCGCTTTTTGTGTATATCATCTCCTGATAAGACGAAGAGTCACATCGTACTTGGCAGTGTCGATATCGGCAGGGAGAAGACCGGCATCGGCAACCATGATCGTCAACACCCTTCCTTTTCTTGGATCGTTGGCCTGCTTCGTCCTTCTTTCTCTTCCCGATGGCCCGGCAATGCCCTTTCGGGGAGGTCGGACATGCAGCAGCTGTGCTTCGATAAAATTGCCGGCCTTAGGTGAAATCTTCTGACTCTGCGGCTGCAACGGCGGGATAGAACCGACTATTATTTCCATACAATATGCTCCTTCGGTAGGTAATTGGAGTAATACTTTATCTTGCACAAAACGGCAAGCAAAGTTATCGTATTAATAACTCATGATTTTAGACAGTTCCAGAACGCCTTCATATGATATTTCCGGGTGCCGTTCAACCACCAGAAGCTTTTCCCGAACCATCATTACTCTCCAGCCATGGCCGATCCTCTGAAAAAAATCCTTGAACCCATCAAGGAGCTTCAAAATATTCGCGGCATAGATCTGCCTATCGGACTCGAATTTTTACAACTGGTGGTCACCGGTCCGCCTGGAGCAGGTAAATCCCATTATATCGAACAGATTCGTGGATGGCCGAACGAAGGATACCTCGATCTGACCCAGAAAGGCTGGTGGAAAAATCAATCTCTTATTTTTCGCCCTCGGGAAGTTCATCTTGGTTTACCCTTTCAGGGCATAAAAGAGGCAGTCACCGTATTTGACAAGGAGTGGCTGAAGTGTCCCATTCCTCCGGAACTCGATCTTTCAAGAATCAGGATTCCGCCGGCCAGGAAACATTTTTTCCAATCGGACTGGCGTGAAAGATACATTTTCGAGTTTCTTATTCCGAGCCCTACCACCATCTACGAACAGCGCCTGGCACGGCAGAGTCATGGATATTTTCCGGTGGACGAAAATCTCAGTCTCGAGATGGTAAGACTCCAGGTCGCGGTATATCGTGAGGTTGCGCTCTATCTGCACCGGGCAGGTCTCAACGTCTTTATCCGGAAAAGTCTTGACAAGCCACCGATGGTCATCGCCGAGAAAGGTGTTGCCACGGTGCCTCCCTGGACGCTGGACAGAAAACCCCGGCGACCTAGCCTGAAGACCGCCGCCGGCTGGAAATGGCTGTTTCGCAGACGTTATCCAATCCAGTGGATCACGCTCGGCGACCAGCCGCAAAGCCTGGACCGAGCCGGACGCATTGCCCACGACGGCAGAAGTTTCGATCTACTGCTGGCGAACAGCCGTCTCCGCTTCCTACCTGAGATTCCCCTTGGTCTGAAAAAGAATGCCACGCAAAAAAACTGGATTATCAATACCGAACAGGGCTGTTCGACCCGGAATATGCGTGGTTTTATCCGCATCCGAGTTGGCGAGACCATTGTTATCGGACAGGCCCACAAGGAGTTCAGCGAACTTTTTCAGTTTGGCGAAAATGTCGCCAAAAGGCATGTAAGCGTCACCAATCGCAAAGGCGACCTGATCATCACACCTTTAGTATCCGATCGGCCAACCCAGGTCATGCGGCATGACGACCTTGATTACCGTGAACAACTTGAGAGGGGCAGATATAAAACATTGCTCGAAATAAAGAGAATCTATGGTCAGGCAATCGTTCCTCTTGCCGCCGACAATGCTCTTCGAACCATTAAAGATGTCAACAGGATACTCAAGGAGGAAACTTTCCGTCCCCTTGATAAGGATGGCAATCCCGGCGGACTCGTAGAGATCCCGCCAGATTCCACCCCCGTTATTGTCGGGGACCTGCACGCTCAGGTGAACAATCTCCTCAAGATTCTCAGCGAAAACTGTCTGCTGGACTGTCTGCGCATGAAAACCGCAACACTGATAATCCTTGGCGATGCAGTTCACTCGGAAATGGCCGGCGAAATGGCAAGATTTGAGACGTCCATGCTTATCATGGATCTTATATTCCGGCTCAAACTGACCTTCCCCGGCAATGTTTTTTATATTAAAGGCAACCATGACAGTTTTGCCCCGGAGATAAATAAAAACGGCATACTGCAGGGCGAGTTGTTCAGGGAAACGCTTCTTCAGGTTCGCGGCAACGAGTACGTTCAAGAGATGCGGTACTTCTACGATCACCTGCCCTGCATCATCCTTTCCGACAGTTTTATTGCCTGCCATGCCGGGCCGCCCCGGGCACCAATCAGTAGAGACGATCTCATTAATATCGACAAAAACAGCAACCTTGCTATCGAGCTGACCAACACCCGGCTGAATCGTCCGCATTACTTCACGGGATACAGTAAAAGCGATGTCAAACAGCTGCGCAAGTCACTCGATCTGCCCCCGAAAACACGATTTATCGTCGGTCATACGCCGATGGATCCATTTGGCAGTTTCTGGCTTCACGCCGGAAATATCAAGAACCATCATATAATCTACAGCGCCCACAGTGAAGGCCCCAGCCTCTTTATTCGAACAGGAGAAAGTTTCTCGCCCATAACATTTCCGGCGGAGCCTCTCATTGATGTCATCAATGACCTTATCTGAACGGAGTTCAAAGTCATGTTGCCACCACATAATTCTGTTGACTTTCCTGTAAAACTTATTATGACTCCGTCACGTTCTCCAACTTCTCATATCACAGAAAAACTCTTTCTTTCTCTTCACCCACACCAAAGAACATAATGCACACAACGCTCTGTTCGACTGCTGCCACGTGAAGGAAAAATCTGCTCAGGAGGTCGCAACATTATGCCATCAAGCCGTTCCCTCTCCGGACTCCTTCGCGGGTCACCGTTCAAGCCCATCCAGGAACACATGAGAGTAGTCTTTTCCTGTGTCTGTCTGATCCCGCCTCTCTTTGATGCCGTCTACCGGGAAGATTCCGAACAAGTCAATGATTTTGCTCAGCAAATCAAAGAGCTCGAGACAAAAGCCGATAAGCTGAAGTCGACATTCAGGCTGAACATGCCAAAGTCGCTCTTCCTCCCCGTCGACAGGAAGGATCTCCTCAGTCTTATCGGAGACCAGGATAAAATTGCCGACACCACCGAAGATATCGGCAAAACATTCCTGTTCAGGGATATGGTGGTGCCGGAAGAAATAAAGGCGCTGCTCGATGAACTGCTGGAAGGAACGATGGAGATAAGCGCCGCCGCAAGACAGATGATTGAGCAACTCGACGAGTTGCTGGAAGTCGGCTTCGCCGGCCGTGAACTCGACAAGGTTACTCAGATGATCGCGGGAGTCCGAACCAGCGAACATAACATCGACGAAATCGTGCACCGCATTCGCAGAAAACTTTTTACCCTGGAAAAGGAGCTTGACCCGATCTCGGCCATGTTCTGGTACCGGATTATCGACCTCGTCGCCGGAATCTCCGATCAATCCGAGAACCTTGCGGATCGTGTTCTCCTTTTTCTGTCAAAATAATTCTCGAGGCCTCCAATGGAAATTATTGCTGCATATGGCACAGTATTTTTAATTTTAGCCGTTATTTTCGGGCTCTACATGACCTGGGGCGTCGGTGCCAACGATCTGGCCAATGCCATGGGCACATCGGTAGGCGCCGGAGCCGTGACTGTCAAGCAGGCGATTGCTATTGCCATCATCTTCGAGTTTCTCGGCGCTGTTTTGGCCGGCGGACATGTGACGGACACTATCAGGAAAGGAATTATCGATCCGAGCGGCATAGCCGACACTCCTGAAATCCTCGTCTATGGCATGCTGGCTTCCCTGCTTGCCTCGGCAATCTGGCTGATGATTGCCTCGGCAAAAGGATGGCCGGTTTCCACCACCCATTCCATCATCGGTGCCATCATCGGCTTTGCCATTGTTGCGTTGGGACCCGAGGCGGTGAAGTGGCAAAAAGTAGGCGGGGTAGTCATGAGCTGGCTGATCTCCCCTCTAGTCGGCGGCACTATTTCCTTCTTGCTGGTGATGAGCACGCGCAAACTCATCTTCGATACCGATAATCCCTTAAAAAACGCCAAACGTTACGCCCCTGTTTACATTTTTCTTGTTGGGTTCATCATTTCCCTGGTAACGCTCTTCAAGGGTCTCGAACATCTCCACCTTAACCTTACGACTCTCCAGAGCTTTGCCGTAGCAACCGGCATTGGCCTGCTTACCGGCTTCATCGGCTGGATGTTCATCCGTGGCATAAAGGATGATCCAACCGCAAACAAGTCCTTCAGCTACGCCAGCGTCGAAAAGGTCTTCACCCCGATGATGCTCTTTACTGCCTGCTCAATGGCGTTTGCCCATGGCTCAAACGACGTCGCCAACGGCATCGGACCCTTGGCAGCCGTATTCAGTATCGTCACTTCAGGTGGCGAGGTCATGCAAAAATCCACTCTGCCGGTGTGGATCCTGCTGCTGGGCGGATTCGGCATTGTGCTCGGACTGGTGACGTTCGGCTTCCGGGTGATGCAGACGATCGGTAAAAGGATTACCGAATTGACTCCGTCACGCGGTTTCTGCGCCGAACTCGGCGCGGCAATCACGGTCGTTATTGCCTCCCGGACCGGACTGCCGGTATCAACCACGCATATCCTGGTCGGAGCTGTTCTCGGAGTGGGTCTTGCCCGTGGAATTGGCGCCCTTGACCTGCGAGTAGTGTTGAACATAATCGTTTCCTGGCTGGTAACCCTTCCCGCCGGCGCGGGCATGGCAATGATCATCTTCTTCACCCTGAAAGGTATTTTCGGTTAATCGCCCTCCCCATATCTTTTATTGACCCTGGCGTTGCAGTTGTCGCCAGGGTCTTTTTTTGAATACAGGCTTGATTTCATGCACGTACTTCGCCTCTCAAATGTCTGACAAATGAGTGCTCAACCACTGCAACTCCTTATTTTTTCGTTATTACCCCTTGAAAAACGACGGCAGGTCGATATAATAATAACAAAGGTTCGAAGGAGTCTTATAGTCAAAGTTCAATTTCCTACCTGTAGTTGCCCAATGAAGCTCACCTAGAGGAGGAGGAAGTCAATGCCAAAAAAAGACACCACAAAACCGAAAAAGACTACTCAAAAGTTTGATGCCCCTGAAGATCGGCGGGCCACAGAACGTCGAAAATCAAAAGGTGACGGTTACACATATATTCCGATGGTCGGTTGGTATTGCAGACGGGAAGAAAGCAGACGGGGCGGTGATGACAATTTCAAGTAATCGAAATATCTACATTTTTTTCAGAGCGAGCATGAAATCGCGCCAGACAGGTGCGGCAGAGGTTCCCCCGCTCTCGCTTCGCCCCATCGACTGATTTCGATCATTGCCAAGCCATACTCCTGTTGTGTATCTCTCGTCATACCCTACAAACCATGCGTCCCGATTCTCGTCGGATGTGCCTGTTTTGCCTCCCCCGACACCGGGTACATCGGCCACGACTCGACCGGTCCCGTGACGGGTGACGCCTTGCAGCATCTTCCGCAAATGACCTAATGCAGTTCCTCCAAGTACGGCATGGCGTTTGCGATCTTTTTCCGGACTCAGCACCTTCCCGTCGGCAGTGATAATTTTTTCGAGAAATGATGGTTCGACAAAGGTGCCATTGCCGGCAAAGGGGGTATAAGCTGCCGTCATCTCAAGAATGGTCACATCCGCTGCGCCAAGAGCCAGTGAAAGATCCGGTGGCAGATTTGAACTGATCCCGGCACTTCTGGCTATTTTGTGTACTTCTTTATACCCTGTTTTCTGCATGATCCGGACTGTTGCGCTATTGAGGGAAAATGCCAGCGCATCGGCAAGTGTGGTCCGTCCGTGATATTTTCCCGAGTAGTTTTGAGGACTCCATCGCTTGCCATTCCTTCCGGTAATGGAGAGCGGACTGTCCTCGACAACAGAGTCCGGCGCCCATCCCTGGTTTAAAGCGGCTGCAAATACAAAAGGCTTGAAGACAGAACCGGCCGGTCTTCTGGCCTGGGTGGCCCGATCAAAGGGAGAGTCCATAAACGAAACTCCTCCAACCAGAACCCGAACCCTGCCGGTTGCGGTTTCTATGCACACCAGACCACCTTGAGGAACCGCCTCGAGCACCTTGCCTTCTAACGTTTGCCGGGCAAGGCTTCCCTTCACCCCTTTCTGCACTGCGGCGGAGCCTTGTTCCTGCAGTCTTGAATCGAGATGAGTATAAATCTTTGCGCCTGCCGTCTGCAGTGACCGGCCGAGAATGGCGCGGGCACGCTTTTTGACAACCTCCAGATAATACCCGTTTTCGGCGGTTGCCTGAAGACTTCGATCATTCATCGTGATCGGCTCATCATAGGCCGCTTTTGCAGCGTCTGCAGAGATATAACCGTCGGCCGCCATCCTGTTGAGCACGTATTTCTGTCGTTCGACCGCCCTGTCGAGGTGATCGAAAAGGGAGTATCGGCTTGGCGCCTGAGGCAGACCGGCAAGCAGTGCACACTCGGCAAGGCTGAGCCGGGCTGCGCTTTTGCCAAAATATGTCCGGGCCGCAGCCTCAACGCCATGCGCTCCTTCCCCAAGATAGATCTGATTGAGGTAAATGTACAAAATCTCATTCTTGGTAAGGAGCTTGTCGATTCGCCAGGCAAGAATCGCTTCTTTAAACTTCCTGACATAGGTCTTTTCCGGGGTCAACAGGAGTGACTTGGTGACCTGCTGGGTGATCGTCGAGCCCCCCTGGCTCCTCGCCCCATCGCGAAAATTATTGATGGCCGCGCGCATCACGGAAAAAAAATCAAGGCCGGGATGATCGTAAAAGCGACCGTCCTCAGCCGCGACAAAGGCTTTGGGGAGAAAAGGCGACATTGCCGTCAGGGGAATAACTGTTCTGTCTTCGGTGAACATCCGTTCGATGATCCGGCCTTGACGATCATAAATGACCGTTGACTGCGGCGGGTTGTAGCCGGCAACCGAGCTCAGTGCGGGAATGTTCAGACTGATCAGGATAAAAAGCAGAGTTCCCAGAAAAGCTGTCTGCAGCAGACAGGTTATGAGAAGGAATGCCCAGATATGTTTTTCCGTGTAGACTTTTGGCCGCACACGGGAATTTCCGGCCGGATTCTTGGGAGTGGGCTTTTGTTTAGGAGGTGGCACTGTTGGGACACTCATGGTAATATTGCGGTTCTTGCCTAGGCATTGATAACACTCTAACATCTGTCCGTGAACTATCAACAGGAAAGTCCGACCCATGTCAAATATCCGAATCCTCCCCGAACAGCTCGCCAACCAGATAGCAGCGGGTGAAGTCGTCGAGCGACCAGCCTCGGTCGTCAAGGAATTGGTTGAAAACAGCCTGGACGCCAAGGCAAGCCGAATTGAAATAGAGATCGAGGGGGGTGGTACCAAACTTATCCGCGTCATCGACAACGGCATCGGCATGGATGAGGACGATCTTTTGCTCAGCCTTGAGCGGCACGGCACCTCGAAAATACAAACGGAGCATGATCTTGCGGCAATCTCAACCCTGGGCTTCCGCGGCGAGGCCATCCCTTCCATCGGTTCTGTTTCTCAGCTGACCATTACCTCACGCCCCGGTAACGCGGAATTGGGCACCAGAGTCGTGCTCCAATATGGGAAATTGACAAAAGTCCATGAAACCGGCTGCAGTTACGGAACAACCTTTGAGGTGCGCAACCTCTTCGGCAATACCCCCGCCAGGCGAAAATTTCTGAGAACCGTCCGTACCGAACTCGGCCATATCGATGAGATCGTCAAGAGCTATGCGCTCGGCTCCCCGGCCGTCACCTTTATCGAGAGAATCGACGGCCGGGATGTCCTTAACCTCGACAGCACCCTGTCATTGCCGCAAAGGCTTTGCCGCATCATACACTATGAGGAGGCCTTCATCCCCTTGGACCGGAGCGCCGGGACTGCTCTCTGTCCCGGCATCTCCGGCTTTCTTGTGCCTCCGGAAAAGGTCACTGTCGGACCTGCGAAACTGCGCATTTTTGTCAACGGAAGAGCGGTCAGGGACCGAATGATCGTCCATGCGGCAACCGAAGGAATGCGGGGCTTTCTGATGAAGGGCAAAAACCCGGCGGGTCTGATCCACCTCAACCTCCCGCATGGAGAGGTCGATGTCAATGTCCATCCGGCCAAGCATGAAGTTCGTTTCCGCAATGTTCGTGACGTTCATGCCCTGCTCAGCCAGTCGATTGCCCGGGCCATAGAGGATTATCAGCAGACGGTTAAAACAACCATTTTCGGTCACAACCGCACCGCCGATATCCCGGCGATCCCCCTTGACAGAGCTCTTCCTGAATACGGCGGGTTCGACGATCCCGACCAGGGTCTTAACGGCAGAAGAGAAACCAACTACGAAGTGCAGCCGATCCCCTCTCCGCCACCTTCCAAGCCTTCGCCGACGGCCCCTGCGCCGGCTGCTGCCCGGCTGCAATCTCTTCTTTCCACAGCGGAACCTCTTCGATCCCAGAGAGATAACGACAGGCCCGCCCCTGCAAACGTCCAGCCGCAAAAGACAGCAATCAAACAACCGCCTCCGGCCAGACACAACCTCCTGGTGATAGGGCAGTATGACGATCTGTATATTTTCTGCAGGAACAGCGACGGCTTGCTGGTGATCGACCAGCATGCCGCCCACGAGCGGCTGCTGTATGAAAAACTTCGCAGGCAGTATCTCAGCGACAGCATCGTCAGGCAGACCCTGCTGTTTCCGGAAACCGTCGAACTTTCCTTGTTCCAGACTCGGCTGGCAGAAAGGAACAGCCGGGAAATCGACAAAATGGGTTTCACCATCCGAGAATTTGGCGGCTACACCTATATAATATCTGCAATTCCCGCTCTCGCCGGAACTGCCAACCCCCGCGAGCTCTTCCTCAATATCCTGGAGCAGTTCGGCAGCGAGTCCGGCAGGAGCGACAAGGGCAGATTTCTCGACAACATTCTCGCATCTATGGCCTGCAAGGCCGCAGTAAAGGCCGGCACGTCGCTCACCGAATCGGAAATCGATAAACTCCTGAACGAAATGGCCGGAGCAGATCTTTTCTCCCACTGCCCGCACGGCAGGCCGGTGTTTAAGCAGTTCAGCAAGGAAGAAATTAAAAAATGGTTTTATCGGACATGAAGAGCAGACCTCGGCATTTCTCTTTCCGGATCGAGTCGGTCCATACCTGGCGAAAAATAATTTTTCAGCTTATTTTTTTTCTTTTATTGTGCAGTGGTTGTGCCAGGCCGCCCGTTACCAAGGTCATGGAAACCACCGCCTACTGTAGCTGTTCGATCTGCTGCAGCTGGGAACGCGGCAGCTGGCAGTGGCTGAAATTCGATTTCTGGAACCGTTATGTCAGTTCCGGTCCCAGGGCCGGCACGTACTATAGCGGGCTTACCGCCAGCGGCACCGTCCCCTATGCCCCGCAGGAAGGACTCTTCTCCCTGGACAGCTTCTACAGGCCCTGGATGATTCCGGTCCGGCTCATCCTTTTTCCCTGGTATCTGCTGCCCCGAGACGGTACGATTGCAGCCGACACAAAATATTATCCCTTTGGGACCCGCATGCATGTTCCCGGCTATGGCTGGGGCGTGATTGAAGACAGAGGCGGCAAAATCAAAGGACCAACCCGGATCGATCTCTATTTCGACTCCCACTCGGAAGCTCTCCACTGGGGAAGAAAAAAATTGCCGGTGATCATTGAATATCGCCGATAAGCTGTCATAAAAATAAACCGCTGAGACGAACGAGAGACCATGACTGTCAAACCACAGCTTATTCTCAGGGTTTTTATTCCCTTTGCCGCCGGCTATTTTCTTTCCTACCTTTACCGGGTGGTCAATGCGGTAATCGCCCCCAATCTCATCACTGACGTCGGAATCGGTCCGTCCGCCCTCGGTATGCTCACGGCAATCTACTTTATCGCCTTTGCCTCTTTTCAACTCCCGCTCGGCGTTCTGCTCGACCGTTACGGGCCACGGAGGGTCGAAGGAGTATTGCTGCTCTTTGCGGCTCTGGGCGCCTACCTCTTTGCCACGGCGGAAAGCCTTGGCAGCCTGGTTGTAGCCAGAGCCCTTATTGGTTTTGGAGTCTCCGCCTGCCTGATGGCTGCATTCAAGGCGTATACCCTCTGGATTCCGAGAGAAAAGTGGCCGATGATCAACGGCTTCCAGATGGCCGCCGGTGGCCTCGGCGCTCTCGCGGCGACCGCTCCGGTCGAAGCGGCTTTGCAGTTTACCGACTGGCGCGGAGTTTTTATGGGACTGTCCGTTGTTACCTTGATCATCGCCGGAACAGTTTTCTTCGTGGTCCCTGAAAAAAAACGCGAGGGTGCAGGCGAAAGCCTGCAGAACCAGCTGCGCGGCATCCGCGAGGTGTTCACGAGTAAAACCTTCTGGCGCACCGCCCCGCTCACCACTCTGTCCCAGGCAGCTTTCATGGCCATCCAGGGACTGTGGGCCGGTCCATGGTTGAGCCACGTGGGAAAATTCTCCCGGCCGGAGGTGGCGGAGGTTCTTTTTGCTGTCGCCCTGTCGATGGTTGCCGGCTTCATTATTCTCGGCAGTCTGGCCGAACGGCTGAGCAAGAAAGGCATAACGGTTGCCGCCACTGCCGTGACCGGCATGACTCTGTTCATGGTGGTCCAGCTCCTCTTGCTTTTCCAGCCGGGCGGCTGGACTGTTCCCCTGTGGCTTGCCTTCGGCTTTCTCGGCACATCGGGAGTCATTGCCTATTCCGCTTTATCGCAGACCTTCCCGATTCATTTATCAGGCAGGGTAACAACGGCCCTGAACCTGCTGGTTTTCGTTGCCGCCTTTGTCGCCCAGTGGGCCGTCGGGGCAATGATCGACCTCTGGTCAACCGGTAACGGGCAATCCCTTGATGCGGCCGGATTCAATGCTGCATTCGGCATTCTGCTCCTGCTTGAACTGGCAGGACTTCTGCACTATCTCCTGTCTCCGATATATGGCACAGGCTTTTTCACCAAGCTCATGAGCAGCTTACGGGTGAAAGATCGGTGAAGTTGCGGTCCTTTGATGTTCACCGGTGGACGATTACGTTACAAAGAAAGAAATAATTACATTTGAGTTATATTTGAAAGGATAAGGATATGGTAGGATCCCAGATAGTTACTATAATCGGCGGTGGTCTGGCAGGCTGTGAGGCGGCCTGGCAGGTTGCCGAAAGAGGCTGCAAGGTACGCCTTGTCGAGATGAAGCCTCATACATTCAGCCCCGCCCACCAGTCGGAGCATCTGGCGGAACTGGTCTGCAGCAATTCACTCCGGTCAAACGACCCGACCTCGGCGGTTGGTCTGCTCAAGGAGGAAATGCGCCGCTGCAATTCCCTGATCATCCGGCAGGCCGAAGAGACTGAAGTGCCGGCAGGCAGAGCTCTCGCCGTCGACCGTGAAATGTTTGCCGCCCGCATTACTGCCGTTTTGGCGGCGCACCCTCTGGTGGAAATCGTCAGGGAAGAGGTCCTGACTCTTCCTCCGCCATCGGCCAACCCAACTATTCTTGCCACCGGTCCGCTCACCTCGGAACCACTCGCAGCCTCTCTTGCCGAACTTACCGGCAAGGATCGACTGGCATTTTACGATGCCATCGCACCGATAGTCTTCGCCGATTCGCTGGATATGAATATCATCTACTGCAAATCGCGGTACGATGATGGCCCCGGCGACTACCTGAACTGCCCGATGGACCGGGAATGCTACCTGAGTTTCATTACCGAACTGGCCGGCGGCGAGTACATGCCGCTGAAGGACTTCGAAGACGTCAAATATTTCGAAGGGTGTTTACCGGTCGAAGTCATCCGTTCCCGCGGCGACGACACCCTGCGCTTCGGGCCGATGAAGCCGGTCGGTCTTGCCAACCCGAGAACCGGCAGAGATCCCTATGCCGTTGTCCAGCTGCGCAAGGAAAACCGGGAAGGGACCACGTATAATATGGTTGGCTTCCAGACCAAACTGACCTACCCTGAACAGCAACGGATTTTTCGTCTCATCCCGGGAATGGAAAAAGCCGAATTTGCCAGGCTCGGGTCGATCCATCGCAACACTTTCGTCCTTTCTCCGGAGATCCTGCGGCCAACCCTGCAGTTCATTACCAGGCCCGACCTCCTTCTGGCAGGCCAACTCTCCGGCGTCGAAGGATATGTCGAATCGACCGCCATGGGACTGCTTGCCGGAATAAACGCCGCCCGCATCGCCATCGGCCACACTCCGGCAATCCCCCCACCGGAAACCGCACTCGGTGCGCTTATCAACCACCTCACTGCAAGCGATCCTAAAAAGTTTCAACCGTCAAATATCAATTTCGGTCTCTTCCCGGCCTGGGAAAAAAAGGTCAAAAAGAAAATACGGGGACAGGAACGATCCGAGCTTGCGCTGAAGGCACTGGAAGAATGGCAGAAAAGCGAGTGGATTTGAGAGAGCTTATTCCTTGTCGGCAGCGGGGGACTCGGTAAAGCCCCAGTAGGGATAATCCAGCCGATAGTCGGCAACTCTGCCGGGGCTGTGCTCCCTGCTCGCCACCAGCCACAGGGTGCTCGTCGGACTCGCTCCGGCGAGCTCCCTGCCGCTGTCCGGTGAAGTCGGATAGAGCACCATTGCATTGTCGGCACTGTATTCGATGTCTCCGGAACCTTTGAATATGCCGAGATGAGGCTCCTCCCGATAGGAGCCTGTCGTACCCCGGGTAAGTTCGGATATTACCAGAAAAGATACCTGCAAGTCATCGCGGATCGATTCCATCTGTCGCAGCCATGCATCTATGCCGGTACGACGCTCGGTGAATTCATTGAAAGGCAGCTTGTGCAGGCTGTCGATTACCACAACCGTATACTCGCTTCGGGTTTCGTGCCGAATGAAATCGACATGCTTGCGCATCAATTCCGGAGTCACCTTCCGATCATTGATCACCCGCCAGAAAAACAGCATCTTCTCCAGCCCCTTCCTGGCTTCCTCCGCCCTTTGCTTTTCTTCAGCCGGCAAAGTGTGCGCGCTGAGCCGATCGCTTGACAGGCGGGCGATTCTGCTCAGGGTTCTCTGGTAGATTTTCTGCCGGCCATTTTCAAAATCGTAGTAGAGAACCGGGATCTTACGCAAGGCCATCTGAGAGGCGATCTGGATCATAAAAGTCGATTTTCCGACTTTGGGCGCTCCGCCGATGACATTGAGCCCATGGATACCGCCAATCGCAGCATCCAGCAACTGAAAACCGGAGGAAAGATTGCCGTACTCTTCCCCCTGCTCCTTTGCAAGGGTCTGCAGAAACTGCTGATATTCCCGCTGAGGCGAGGAAAAAGGTGAAAAGGCGCGGGACCGCCTGACCATTTCGCCGATTTTTCCGGCAAACGTTTTCCCCGCATCCTTGGCGAGCTTACGCAACGTATAGCCGCGAGGGGCATTCGGCAGCCAGGAGAGTATCCGGGCCTTATAACCAACCCGGTAGGCGAGATTTCTCGCCGCATTTTCCGATTCGACAGTGTTGGCAATGACGATGAAAAGCGTGGTGATTTTGTCAAACAACCTGGCAGGGAGCTTCTCCAGAATGTTGTAATGGGCCACCGCTACGCCGGGAAAACCGAGTTGTTTGAGGGTCAGGAGATTTTCTTCCCCTTCACAGATGAACAAGGCACCGTTTTCACACTTTTGAACATCCTGAACATTATAAAGGTTGAAGGGTTCCCGGCTGAAATCGAGGTTGCCATGCCAGAAAAAGTCTTCAGCCCTCCCGGGATGAATGCACCTGGCAGAGTAGCAATTTCCGTCTTCCTGATAATAGGGAAAAACCAGATACCGACCGTTGAAGCCAATCCGCATCTCCGTCAAAACAGCTCTGCCGATTCCGCTCTCCTTGAAGAGACCGTAAACCGATTCCGTAATTCTGTCCCTGCAGGCAGCCATCTCATCATTGATATTTTCCACCGGATACTCGGGCTGCAATGCGACAATATCCTGATCGGGATCGAATCCCGGCACTTCACTCAAGGGCAGAGCGGCAAGGCGGGCGAACCACAATGGATAACCGCCGGGGACACAACGGTTGAGACAACGGAAATACCCATGGAAGAAACTGTTTTTGTTCAAGAAAACAACAAGACGACCACTTTCGTAGCCATGATCCCTGCAAAACGGGCAATCGGCAGTGATTGTTTCCTGCCATTGCCCCCCGAGATGTTTCAGGTAAAACCGGGAAACCGGATCATTGCCTTCAGTCATAGCTCCCCCGGGGAAAATCAGGCAGGCTGGACATTGCCGAATCGATCGTCATCGTATTACCTGTGATTCCTTCCGGGACGCGGAGATGATTTCAAAAAGGTGCTTATGATCGAGCAATGTATCGTATTTGAGATGAACGGAATATTCGTTTTCCACGGCATAGGCACTTTTCACCGCCAGGATATCGCCAATCAATGCAACCGATTCTCCGGGTCTCTCGCCGGCAGGCAGTTTTATCTGCACTTTCCGCCCGAGCAAGAGGCGGGCATTTTCTTTCTGGGAAATTCTCGCCGTGTAGGAAACGCCGCCGACGGAAATGTCAAAGAGCTCCACCATGGCGCTCACACCAAAACTTTGAGCCTGATTATCGAGCAGCGTTGTCAGGACCCTGCCGCCGATCCTATGCCTCTCATGCTCTCTGCGATCCCTCGAACTCCGTTCCAGAAACTCCTCGATTCGCTCGAACTCTCTGCAAAAATCATGAAGCTTTGGCTCAAGCCCCGGGTATTCATCATTCCATTCCTGCATTTTATCCAATTTTAACATCGAAACATTCGATGTCCCGACGCTGGCGACGGAAATGGTCCAGACCGAAGCGTCAAAGAAAGCCCCGGCACCAAATATTTCCCCACTTCCCATTGTTTTCACCAAGACTTCATTGCCTTGGTCTACAAAATACAGCTTGACCTTGCCGCTATTGATAAAAAAGAGTGAAGTCTGCAAAGTCCCCTGACTGACGACGACCTCCTCATTCAGATAGGATCTATGTTTTAAAGCATAGTAGAGCGCACTGAATTCCTCGGTCGTCAAGACATCGTATAACTTACTCCAGATCTCAAGATGGCCTTTATCGATACCGGCCGCCTTCTCACGGTCGATAATTTCCGCCGCCTGAATAATATGGCTGAAAGCCGTTCGATCTATTTCAATAAGCCACTCGCGAAGATTCTCCGCCTGAGAGAAATTGCGCGACCGGGCGGTTTTTTCAATGAGCTGCAATAATTGATCCTTACCTTCCGCCAGATTTCCTCGCGATAAAAGAGTCCGCACCGCCTGTTCCTGCTGGAGTCCGGTAATAATGCGCTGGGTCTTTCCTACCTTCCCCATTTTTGCCGCCTGCTTCATGGCAATTTTTCGCAATTGACTGGCCTGGAGATGTTTTTTTCGAGTTTCCTGGAGATCGCTGTCAAGGCTTTTAAGCGCTTTTTCGGCGCTGCTCCACACGTGCTCCGGTATTCTTTTTCTCGCTGCTCGCCCTCCCTGCAACTGAAGAAAAGCCTGCACTCCTTTGTGGGCGGCCGGACATGGGCAACGGCCCAGGGTGTCGAGCAGCCGCAGCAAAATGTCCGCTCGGTTTTTCTCGCTGAAAGTTTCATAATCGACCAGCAGTTGAGAGAGATGAACAGCAACCTCCTGCTCGCAACCATTTGCCAGGGCTCCGATAATCTCGACCTTGATCAATTCGGTAGAATCGGCAAGAGCGGCGAGCAGCAAGGCCTTCCGTTTCTTTCCGGCAATTCTGTACAGACAGAGGAAAGCCTCTCGCTGCACCCGAAAATCCTCGTGTTTAAAATATGGCAGGACACTTTCGGCATCGGCTTCGTCTCCGGTCTCACCGAGGAGTTTGATAAGATTGCGCTTGCCGTACCACGGCATATGTTCGGGGAGACGTTCGAGGAGTATCGGGACAAGAAAGCCCCTGCCGGAGGTGAGCAAGTCGATAATCTTCATCCGGTCTGCGGTCTTATCGGTATTGATCAATGTCTCGACAAGAAAACGGACAGCAACAGGCCCCTGCAATGCTAGTCGATACCCCAGCGCTTCATCCTGCGGAGCCGACAGACAATCCGCCAGCAGCTTAGGCAGCTGTGTCCGCTGTATCCCTCTGTCCTGAACTTTACCGATAATCCCTTTTACAGCCGACGACCTGCTCGCCTGGCCGGTTCGGATCCGGAAAAATATGGCTAAGATCTTGTCTCCCCGCTCGTACTCGCCGCACTGCCAGCTGTTCTGCATGACAAGATGCAAGAGGGAAACAACTTTTTCCAGGACTATTTCACTCACAGAAAGTTTGCACACTGTATGAATGAGCGATTCGAGCAGCAGATCGACAAGTTTCCAGCGACCGTCGACGACAAGCTTCTCGCCAATGACAACCATGCTCCGCAGCAAGGATTCCTGCCCGGCTTGATAGTCTGTAAGAAAATATTCGGTCATGCTGCCAAGCAGTTTCCCGGGGGTGTCGAGATCGTCCTGCCCCAGCATCTGCAAGACCGCATCGGGGAGGTGCTGTACCAGTTCTTCACTTCTGAGCAGGCTTGTATTGCCCTGTAAAAGTCCTGCGATTCCAGCCTCAAGGCGTCGTTGCTTCCTCGCTTTCTCGCCTTCGTGAATAATGGCTCTGGCCTTTTCCGTGCTGAGATACTGTTTTGCTCTCCCGGTATTCATCAATTGAAGCAGTATCCTGCCGAAATATTTCACCCGTGGCGAATTCGCTCCCCCGAGCAATTGCGCTTTGGCCAGCTGTTCACGAAAAATAATGAAAATCCCGCCAAGGAGATCATTGGTCAGAGAACCGACGAGGGCGTCATAGAAAGCAGAGCCGAAACTTCCCGGATATTCCTGTGACAATAAAACACAAAGCGCCGGTTCTTTAAGATTTTCCACAAGGATCTTGGCAACTTCACGCGCCACTTCACTTCTTTCGCCTTCGCCGATGCCTGTCTCCGCTCTCTGCAACATTATCGGAAACAGGGGAGAGGAGACAATCGCTCTTTTCTTCTGAATATCCTGAAGAATGTAGGCGACACCGGCAACAAGAAGTTCCGTGGCGGTTTCCTTGACCGCCAGTCTTTTTTCGAGGTCGCTGTCGATTGATGCCTTCTTGTCCATGCCGCAAAGTCCGGCGACCAGCTCCGGTTGCAGTTTCACCATCTTTCCAGGTGGACTTCCAGCCTCTTGGTGGCTTCCGACATTTTCCTGCTGTCCATCCTCAGCGGATTCCGGGAAGTAGCCTGAGAGACCTAAGCTGGTAATAAATGAGAGTCCACCGCCTTCCCTTTTGATTTTTTCCGGAGATGCGATGAATACGGAAAGGAGTTGACCGAAAGCAAATCTATCCATTTCCGGTCCGAGCAGCAGTTTGGGCATTCCAAGCATTCGCAACTGTCGAAAAACGACCAGATTGGGAAAGGAGTCGAGCACCTCCTGATCGAGGAGAACTCCGCAAATACACGGAGAATCCTCTTTAAAGGAGAACCAGAGCGCACCCTGTTCGCGCAGAAAAAGCTTTACCCCTTTGTAGCCTCTTTCAACAGCATTGGCGACCTGGGGCGTCTCCGGCGGATAGAGACGACTCGTCACGATTGCATTATTTAACACCTTTAACGCATCGACACTTTTACTTGGCAGAACAATTTGGATCATAATTATACACCGTCATCAACACCTGATCTTGTCCAGCAGTATATCACATCCCCCGGCATTCTACCTTGCACCTTTTTTGGTAAAAAGCGCTTTTTTCCGTTTCAAGAACGGCAAGGAGATCAAGTGCGAGCGATAAGTTTTCATATATTACCTTAGAAAACACGCCTCCACCGAAAAAGTCAACTCACCGCAACGATTTTCTCAATTGACCCGGCCAGGCGGGTTCGATAACTTTATGCGACAGAAGCACATTCAGCAGTTCACACAATGGCAGGCCGACGACATTTGAGTAGGAACCGTCTATGCTTTCAACCAGGCAGGCACCCTTGCCCTGTATGCCATACGCACCGGCCTTGTCAAGGCTTTCACCGGCTGCAACATACGCCTCTGCGGTTTCTTTTGTGAATACCGTAAAACGCACGAAGGTATTGACCGATTTTACAACTTTCACACCTTGACCGGAGTGGGTGACACAGAAGCCTGTCAAAACGCGGTGCTCCCGACCGGACATGGTCAAGAGCAATGCCACCGCTTCCTTTTCATCCAATGGCTTGCCTAGGATCTTTTTATCAAGGCAGACAACGGTGTCGCCGCTGATCACCCACGCATCCGGATACTGTCTGCTCACGGAAACAGCTTTTTCGACAGCCATCCGCATGACAAAATCTTCAGGACTCTCACCGGCAACCGGCTGCTCATTGACGACACTCGTCCGGACTGTAAACTTCAGCCCCATCTCTTGTAAATATTGCTGCCTCCGGGGAGAGCCGGAAGCCAGAACAATTTCATGTTTATTTTGATACATTTTTTCTCGATTCGATTATCGGGAGCCATTACAAAACAACGTGGCTATGTTTTCAGGAAATCCGTCCTCATCTCAGAAGAATGCAAGAATTGCACCGCTTTATCCAATCATTTCTCCCCAAAGGGGTACTCCTTGTTAGTTATTCCTTTGGAGTCTCCGGCCAAAACCCGATTTGATCCAAAGGCGGCCGACAGATCTCGGTCAGCTCGGATTGAATACAGTGACAGAAACGAATTGACGGTCGAGCCTGGTACGCTTACCAGAAAATCGTGAGATCCCCAGCCGGCAAACTGACATTATTTGTCACAAGTGACAGGAATAAGCCCTGTAATATGAACTCCTGTAATGAGCAGAATCACTGGTTTATCCTCGAATGGCATACCCGCCATCGACGGTGATTATCTGCCCCTGGATCATTGCCGACAGCTCACTGCAGAGAAATAACGCAATATCGGCAACATCCTGCGGTGTGGTCAGACGCCCGAGGGGAGTTCGCTCAGTAGCCGCCTTGAGAATTTCATCCCGGTTGGGAAAATGCTTCAGGGCATCGGTATCAACCGCACCGGCACTGATGGTATTGACATTGATTCCCAGGGAGCCAAGCTCGACGGCCAGATGACGAACCAGCGATTCCAGCGCCGCCTTCGACGCACCGACCGTCGTATAGTTTTCAATTGCCCGGACAGAACCAAGACTTGAGACTGCAATGATCCGACTGCCCCTCTTCATCAGCGGCAGCCCCTGCTGGACAAGGGTAAGCAACGCCCTGGCGTTGATATCCATAGCCCAGTTCCAGTGCCGTTCGGTCAATTCGAGGGCTGGCTTCAAAACTCCAGATGCAGCGTTGCTCACCAGGATATCGAGCTGGCCGAACTCACTTCCAATGATCTCAAACATTTCCCTGACATCGCCGCCGTTGGCGACATTTGCCTTCACCAGAAGACACTTCCTTCCCAGTTTTTCCACCTCGTCTGCCGTTTGCCGGGCATCTTTTTTGTGGCGTACGTAATTTACCACTACATCCGCTCCATATTCCGCCAGCCGAATGGCAATGGCTCTGCCGATTCCCCGGGATCCCCCGGTTATGAGTGCTTTTTTCCCCTGTAAATCAAACATATAATGCTGTCCTTTGTTATATTAAACTTTAAGCACAAACCTATTAATAATCGAAATCGGGATCGAAATACGTAACTAACGGATTCGATCCCGATAGCGATTTCGATTTCGATTCACTCACGCCGGCTCAGGGTCGGATCTTCAACATAAATCTTTTCATCATCCCGCGCCAGAACCGGAAAGGATTGAAGCGGACCTTATCAAGATCCATCGGAGCAATGAAGCCCGATCCATGGAAGTGTTGCGGCAATAGTATCGGACAGACAATATCGCCGCCTTCGCTGCCGACGAGCTTTCTCGCCGCCGCCTCCTGCGAAAGAGGACTCTGCCGAGGGTCGAGTTCAAGTGCCTGGAGCAGTGCCGTGTCCATTGCCACCGGAGATTTTGCCGCGGCGATACAGGCCAGAGGAAGCGGACTGCCGTCAAGGGGGCCTGAGATATGCATGGCCAGAACGCCGTCAGCCAGATGAAGTTGAGCAGGAAGGATATCGAGGAGATCAAGAATAATTCCGGCAAAATTGCTATGGGAGTTGCCATGAACCATGTGCAGCATTGCTTTATTTACCCCTGAGACGACGCCGAAAATATTTTTTACCCCGAGAGTCACATACATTTGATTATGGGCCTTTACCTTGGGCAACCCGACCAGCAGGTCACAGTCCAAAGCCTCCTGTGCTACAGTTACGGTCACTCCGCCAGCCAGCCGTTTGCGCACGGGAGTGGAAAATTCAACAAAGCGTACGTCCATCCCCTGGAGCGCTTGGGTAATGCCGAGCTTCCGGCAGACCCTTTCGGCGCTGCCGAAAGCCGGAGAATCACCCAGGCGAACCCTGGCGCCACAATCGAGAAAACAGGCGGCAACGGCGGCAATAAACTGGGGATGGGTACAGGCCAGACCAACTCCGCCGCTGATAAGGTTCGGTTTCAATAACACTGTTTTACCGTGAAAATTGCTTTCTGCAAGTGCGGACATCGCCGTTTCGACGATTGCCTTGATGGCCGATTGTTCATAGACGGCACAGCGCTGCAGCACCACCTGTAAAACCAGGTCGTTCATAAGTCGGAATTAACGGTGACCGAATGGCGGGATGTGGAAAAAGAAAAACCGGACCCTAGCAGGTGGGTCCGGTTTTTCCCAGGAGAAAAGAGAGAAGAGATAAAGCATATTCTCATTTGCATATTGTATGCCACCCACATTCCCAATAAATAATAATCAATAAATCAAAGCGTTTGAATGGATTCACCTGGCAGAAAATGGCTTTCACGAGCTCGAAAACGTACAATATTTTGAATTTAAAAGCCATGTCGGTACAAAAATCATCCCTCCCTCGTGTGATTACAAGGTGATAGCTGTCTCATTATTTAAACATTCACCGTAAGGGGGTCGCACTATTCCTTGAACAGTATCACTCTGGTCCTGATAACATCTTCATTTTTCTCAATTTCTTCTATAACCGCAAGGGGAACGGCGGACTCGACATCGATGATGTTGTATCCGACCGTACCGTTCGACTGGTTCAAATAACTAGCAATATTCACCCCATTGTTGCCGAAGGTATTGGAGACGAAGGCGATCATTCCAGGTACATCACGGTTGATGACTATCAGCCTGGAATGGACCTTATCGGATGGAGTCGATTCTATATTTGGAAAATTGACGCTGTGGACGACATTGCCGTATTTCAAATAATTGGAAAGTTCTTTCACTGCCATGGTGGCACAATTTCCTTCGGATTCGGAAGTCGAAGCGCCAAGATGCGGCGTTGTCAGTACTTTATCGTGCTTGACCAGAGCCGGCGTCGGGAAATCGCAGAGATAGGCTTCAAGATAGCCATTGTCGAGAGCCTCGATCACTGCCTGCTCGTCGACAATCGGTCCCCGTGAATAATTGACCAGCACCGCGCCTTTCTTCATTCTGGCGACAAATTGTTTATCGACCAGATTGCGGGTCCTGTCATTCAGGGGAAGATGCAGGCTCACCACATCGGCATCGCCGACGGCATCACCAAGCGACCTGCAGATCCGGACTTCCGGAGAAAGCTGGTGGATGTTGGAGAGTGCCGGGGCCGGATCGAAACCGTTGACCTTCATGTAACGAAACACTCCGCCGTTTGCCAGCCGTACGCCGATCTGACCGAGACCGATAACCCCCAGGGTTTTTCCGGCGATCTCCTCGCCCTTGAAAGCGCTCTTTCGCGCCTCGACCTCGCCGTTTACCTTGCCTGGCTCCATCGTCGCCAGAGACCTGCAGAACTCGATTCCGCGATAGATATTTCTCTTCCAGACCCCGATCATCGGAAATATCAGATCGACCACGGCATTGGCGTTGGCTCCGGGCGTATTGAGAACACAGATGCCTTTTTCGGTAGCCCTGGCGACGTTGATGTTATTGGTACCTGCTCCGGCCCGGGCCACGGCGAGCAACGTCGGATAGTCGTCGACGTTCAGCGGCGAACTGCGCAGAATAATGCCGTCGGGCGCCTTTTCGTCGGCGGAAACCACAAATTTATTGCCGAAAAGCCGCAGACCTTCCTGGGCTATGGTGTTTATCTTCTTGATCTTGTAAACCCGCATGGAATTCTCCTTATTCCTTTTTCATCTATAATCGAAAGGCACTCCCTGGAAACAGGTGCTACTATATACCGAGCCTCACGAAGAGCAACACTTTTCCCGGCCGTAAAACAACCAGTGCTAAAAAACCACTACCTTATTGAAACCAAAAAGAGAATCATCCCGTTCCGCCAGAACACACAGGATCGGTTCTGCCGAGCTGCCGGCAAGGCCGATCCGAATAAGGGTTTCAGGAGAAATTCCAGTAAAAAATGACTTGCGGAAGAACTGGTTGCGATTGGCCCTGCCATACACCCCGGCAAGTTCCTCGGGCAAAGACTGGTAGAGCGCCGACCTGATACTTTCCGGCTGCTCCATAGCTTCCTCCACCTTCAGGCAATCCGGCAAAAATCGGAAGCCGCAGCGAAGCCAGTCGTAGCGCAGCAATTCAGTGATCAGCTTGCGGTCGTCCCGTCCATCGATCAGTGCCACCAATAAAGAACACATCAGCTCCTGGGTTGCCGCCAGCTGAAAAAATCCTCGCCCATGGCAGAGCCCGAGCAACTGCTCAAAGAATGCAAAAGAATCCTCCTGCCGGCTGCGCAGATATCTCCAGAGGGAAACAAAGTACCTGTTATTAAAGAATTTTTCCACGCATTCCGAGAACCAGTACAACTCACAGAGCGTGGCGTGGTCGAGCCATTTGCTGGCAAAAACGGCATAGGGCGGTTCGCTGCTGTGTTGATATCCATCTTCTCCTGCACCGTGGCAGATCGGTGTATCCGGCAGGATTTTCAGCAGGCCCATCTGGATATAATGGGCACCCATGGCAAAAACATCCCTGAAGGAGTTGGCAAAGCTTGTCCGCGTCTCATGGGGCAGACCGAGAATCAGATCGACATGAAGGTGAATAGTGTCGAAACCGGCAAGCCTGCTCACCGTCCGGTGAGCCTCGAGCGGGTCGACCCGCCTCTTTACCGCTTCGAGGGTAGACGGGTTGGTCGACTGAATTCCCAGTTCAAACTGGAAGCGGCCTGGCTGCACGGTTGCCAGAAAAGCGAACATCTCTTCGGTGAAACGATCGGGGGCCATCTCGAAATGAAAAAGAGTGTCACCGCCCTCAATGGCCAGAAACTGCCAGATGGCCAGCGCCCGGTCAGGACGGTCGTTGAACGTGCGATCGATGAATCGCACGACCTTGGGCCGATGACGGAGGATATCGCCAAGTTCCTCTTCGACCACCGCCAGATTCTTATGGTAGATCCCCTTTTCCGCGGCGGAAAGACAGTAGCTGCAACTGAACGGACAGCCCCTCGAACTTTCGTAATATATGTGCCTGTTTCGCAGATGACTGTGAAAATCGCTCTCCCGGTAAGGGTAGGCAAAAGACCGCCCGGCCATTTTGAAAAATGAACCGGTGTAGCGGGGCTGGAGAGAACCCTCTGTCAGATCCGTATAGAATTTTCTCCCGACTGCCTCGATCTCGCCGATTACCACTGTGCAGTTGTCGGCTCCCAGCCGGTCTCCCAGCACCGAGGCCTGCGGTCCACCGATTACTACCCGGCATTGCGGCAGGCAGATACGCAGATCGCGAGTGAGTCTTTCTACAAGACTGCTGTTCCAGATGGCCGCAGAAAAGAAAATATACCTGGGATTTCCCGCGCTCAGTCTGATTACCATCTCATAATAATTATCATTGATGGTGAACTGGTACAACTCTGCCTCCATTTCCGGGCAATTTTCCGCCAGCTCGTTTCTGACGTAGAAAAGCGCCAGACAGGAGTGGGTAAAGCGGGCGTTAAGGCCAACTATCTTGATCTGTTTCAACGGTAACACCTTGCCGACATTGTAAAGTTAGTAATCGTTCACCGGTATGCATCAAAAGACTACATAACCCGGATCTGTAACCGTTCATCCAGTGCTCCAGGTTCGTTCAAGCAGGCCGCCGAGCTAGAGTTGGCTCTGTGAGGTGGCCTGATCGGACGAAAATGGGGTGCTGGTGAACGGTTACTAAAGTTAAAGAATTTTTTGAGCATGAAAGGGAGTTCGATATTACTTTATACGAAAATCGCGCGGCAAGAGGCTCTATTACCGCACACTTCCTCCAATCGGATCCCCATAGGATATCTGTCATGACATTTGCCAGAATATTTTCGGCTGCTTTTTTCTTTTTCGTGCCACTGCTCCTGGCCGGCCCAGTAGTCGCCGCCACCCCTCAGATCCCAACGGAACCGGACAAATACGAGCTTTCACTGTCCTTTATCCCCGGCGAACAATCCGGGAAATTGACCGGTACCGCCAAGATCACCATTATGCCCGGTTCCCGGCTCACGCTCGCTTTTCCGCAAATGGAGATAACCGGAACCCTGCTGAGGGATTCAAACGGCCGGGAAAACGAACTGCTGCCGATCCAGGACATCCTCATTCTTCCGGCCTCACCGGTAAAGCGCACCCTCTATATTTCTTATACCAGAACCGTGGAAAGGGAAGCCGACAACCTGATCAGTCCTGCGGGCATATCCCTTGCCAGCAACTGGTACCCGATCCCGGACCAGCCGATGCGCTACCGTCTCACCGCTCTTCTGCCCGACAATTTTCTGGCCATAACGGAAGCAGACGCCTTCCCGTTGACCCGGAGAGGCAACACAGTCAGTTCTCTTTTTACCCAGCCGGTTCGCGGAATTCACTTTGCCGCCGGCCCGTACACCATACACAAACGGCAGGTCCGTGAGAACCTTTTTGTCTACTCGATGTTTTTCCCGGAAGACATGGAACTCGCCGAGGGGTACCTGCAGGCGGCCGTGGAATACCTCAACCGTTATGAACGGCAAATAGGTCCCTATCCTTATAATCATTATGTCATTGTCGCCAACCGCCTGCCCACCGGTTTCGGCATGCCGACCTTCACCCTGCTCGGTCAGACCGTTCTGCGGCTGCCTTTTATCAAAGACACCTCCCTTGGCCATGAAATCGTCCACTCCTGGTTCGGCAACGCAGTGGAGGTCGATTACACCACAGGCAACTGGTGTGAAGGCCTTACCGCCTTCCTCGCCGACCACGCATTTCGTGAGGAAAAAGGCGAAGGCATTGCCGACCGGAAGGAAAGTATCGTCAAATACCTCAGCTATGTAAACGAAGAGACAGTCATTCCCCTTGCTGAATTCACCTCCGCCAGCCATAGCCAGCCCATGGCCGAAGCAAAAAGGGCCGTCGGGTATAACCGGGGTGCGCTGTTCTTTCACGAGCTCCGCGAAAAAATAGGCAGATCTGCTTTCCAAGAGGGACTGCGCAAATTCTACACCGACAATAACGGCCGCACGGCCGGCTGGGACGACCTGCGCCAAAGTTTTGCCGCAGCGGCAAAGACCGACCTTGACCGTTTTTTTGAGGAAAGGCTTGAGAGAAAAGACATCCCCTCCGTCGCGGTAAAAGATATCGCAATCACAACCCAGAACAACCACCCTCTTCTCACCTTTACTTTGCTTCAGCAGACGGAAGAGCCCTACTCACTCGTTGTGCCGCTCCACATTCGGTCGATGGCCGGCGACAAGATCCTGAAACTTAAGGTGGATCAACTATCCACCCCGGTTGCCATCCCCCTGGAACAACACCCTCTGGCCTTCACCCTCGACCCCAGGCATGACTTTTTGCGGCAACTGGCCCCGGAGGAACTTCCTGCAGTCTGGTCGCGGTTCATGGGCTCCGACAAGAAGCTTATAATTCTTGCCGGAGAAAACTACCGGGATCTTTACCGGCCATTGCTTGAGACCATAGGCGAGGAGAACACAGTCATTATCACCGCCGAAAAGGTGACCGACAAAACGCTTGCCGAAAACGACCTGCTCTTCCTCGGATCGGATCAACCACCCGCCAGGGCGCTGTTTGGCCCTCCGCCAGCCGACGGATCGGGATTTATTCTCGATGTCCGCCGCAATCCGCTTAACCCCGACAACGTTGCAGTACGTGTCACCAGCGACGACCCCACGGACATTCTGGCTGTCGCCGGGCGGCTCTCCCACTATGGCAAATACAGCTTTCTGCAATTCAACAAAGGCAGACATACCGACAAGCGGATCCAGCCGGTCCAGTCGGGTCTGCACTTCGTTCTGGAGGATCTGCCACAGGGCGGTGCGGCAACAGACCTTTCTTCCTTTGATCGGATTGTCGACAAACTGGCTGAAGCGAGAGTGATTTACATCGGAGAGACCCACACCTCTTCTGCCGACCATCTCCTGCAGCTGCGGATTATCGAGGCTCTTTACCGGAAAAATCCGCAGCTGGCTATCGGCATGGAGATGTTTCCCGCCGCCGCTCAGCCGGTCCTCGACCGCTACACCCTCGGCCACGAACAACTCGATGAACGAATTTTTCTTAAAGAATCCGATTACTTCAATGTCTGGCGTTATGATTACCGGTATTACCGGGATATCCTCAACTTCGCGAAAAATTTTCGTCTGCCGGTCGTCGGCCTCAACCTCGACCGGCAGATAGTGTCCGAGGTGTTTCGCGCCGGCGGAACGGACAGTCTCTCCCCCGAGATTCGGGCATCCCTGCCGCAGGACCGCGATCTCGATCTTGAAGGCTATATCGATCGACTCTCGGAAATACATACCGTTCATATCGAAGGAAACCACGGCAGCGGTGCGGCAAGCGGCTTCATTCAGGCCCAGGCACTCTGGGACGAGACCATGGCTCAAAACATCGCTCGTTTCCTTGCTGAAAACCCCGGTTACCAGATGGTAGTCCTGGCCGGAACCCAGCACACCCGGAAGGATTCCGGCATCCCGCCGAGAGTTGCGCGCCGCCTGCCGGTCGGGCAGTTTTCGGTGGTGAATCTCTCCAGTGAAAGGAGTCCGCTTGACCTTCAGAGGATCTCCGATTATTATTTTTTCGCCTCATCGCCGGACCTCCCCGTGAATCCTAAGATAGGCTTGATTCTCGACACCGAAACCAAGGACGGCCACTCCTTTCTGAAGATAGATCAGATCAGCCCGCATGGTAAAGCCGGGGCGGCCGGTCTGCTGAAAGGAGACATTCTGAAGGAGGCAGGCGGTGTTGCATTGGCGAATATGGCCGATCTGCAGATCGCCATGCTCGACGCAAAACCGGGTGATATTCTCAGTGTCAAAGTCATCCGTAAAATACATGACGAGGAACGGATTCTTGATTTTCAGGTGGAATTGACAGCCCCTCCGCCCTCACTCCCGCATCCTTAAAACCTGTTTTTTTTACCCCCAACCCTTTGCAAAAGGAGAATCGATGTATAAAATCTGCACTTTGTTTGTACTTATAATCAGTTTCATAACTTTATCCGGAGAATCAGGAATGGCAAAAGCAAAGCTGAAAGATGGCCTTTACGCTCAATTCAACACTACCAAGGGCGAGATTATCTGCGCTCTCGAATACACCAAAACCCCGCTCACCGTCACCAACTTCGTGGGACTTGCCGAAGGCACCAAGGAACTGGGCGGCGGCGCCAAGATGAAAGGCGACAAATTCTATGACGGGCTGAAATTTCACCGGGTAATCCCCGATTTCATGATTCAAGGCGGTTGTCCTCTGGGCACCGGAACCGGCGGACCGGGATATACCTTTCCCGACGAGATAGATCCGAGCCTCACCCATAAAGGACCGGGAATTTTATCCATGGCCAATTCCGGTCCCGCCACCAACGGCAGCCAGTTCTTCATCACCCATGTGGCAACACCATGGCTCGACGGCAAGCACACCGTCTTCGGCCATGTCGTTTCCGGCCAGGATATCGTCAACAAAATAGCCACAGGCGACGTCATCAATTCCATTGAAATTATCCGCGTCGGTGCTGCCGCCGAAGCGTTCCCGACCGATCAGAAGGCTTTCGATGCTCTTCTTGCGGGCTTCGAGAAGAATCAAAAAGACAAAGAGCTGGCGGCAATAGCATTGGAGCAGAAACAGATTGCCGACGAATGGCCCAATGCCGTCACCACTCCGACCGGTTTGAAATACGTGGTTGTTGCCGAAGGTGAGGGCGATACCCCGCAGAAAGGTGCCCTGGTTACCGTTCATTATACCGGCAAACTGTTAAACGGCAAAAAATTCGACAGTTCCTATGATCGCGGCCAACCGATCGATTTCCCGGTTGGTAAAGGCCAGGTCATCAAGGGCTGGGATGAAGCGCTGCTCTCCATGAAAAAAGGGGAGAAGCGGGTCTTGATCATCCCGGCGCAGCTCGGTTACGGCCCATCCGGCCGTGGTCCTATTCCGCCGAATGCAACGATGGTTTTCGACGTCGAGCTGGTGAACTTCAAGTAGCCGGAGCCTTGGAATATAAAGGGGTGGCTGGTTATCCGAACCACCCCTTTTTTATTTCTTTTCCTGTTGTCAATACCGAATAAGAGGAATCGACTGGACGTCAATCAGCTGCCATCTGAGATGAAACATTTCTTCGTCATAGTGCCTGAGCCTCTCGCGGATGTCTCTTCTTGCATATCTATCAAGATCCCTGTCGTTCAACCGCCTCTCGAGAACTTCAATCTCACGGTAAAGTAAATCCATTTCGCGTTTCACCTCATAAACCCGCAAGCCCAATTGAACATTCGCCTGGAAGATTATCCCGGTCCCATCCGGGCACAATTCCGGGTTTCCGACGGCACCCGACAAGCCGATTGCATAACCTCGCTCCGGCGTACAGTATTCAAGAATCCCCCGTGACCATCCCGCCATATAGCTGTTCCGGTCGGGAGAAATCCCTACTTTACTGCACGCTTCATAATGCATGCTCAGACGCCGGTCCGGGTGATACCCGTCCCGCCCGTCGGCCCACCCTATACCTTCCCATGAGGTTGCGCCGGCATCAAGGCATTCCCGGTCGGACAAAGTCGCACATCCTGAAAGCGACACCAGCAGTAGAAAAAAAAGCCAAAGTTTCATCCATTCCCTCCGTTTTCGGTCCGGCCAAGCCCGGACGAATGCAGAATAATCTCGTCAAAACCAATTTACTCGGCATATACTATATTCACTTGAACAAAATAAAGCCTACCTGTCTGCAATTATCCGGTGGCACACCATTCGCGTCGTTGAAGGAGATTTTTTAATGGTTGGACGAACTACCAACGAAACAGATGTCGGCAGACGTCTGGAATTTGAACTACAGTATAAAAAACTTGTCAATCACATCCATGCGGCAACCAATGTCAATGGCCTGATGATCAGCGTACGGGACCGGATCCTCGATGTCTATAAAGTTGAAATGGCAACCATATTTCTTGCCGATTCTTCAACCAAACGGCTGTCTTCATGGGTGCTTCTGCCCGGTGAATATTTGCGTAAGATTCGTATCCCGATCGATAATTCGAGTATTGCCGGCTTTGTCGCGGCAACAGGCGAGTGTCTCCATATTCATGACGTATACAATCCGGAAGAACTGCAGGCTGTCAGTCCGGACCTGCAGTTCGATTCATCCTGGGATCAAAAAGGCGGCATGCAGACCCGACAGGTTCTGGCCGCCCCCGTCAAGTTCAAAAATGCCCTGATGGGAGTCATACAGCTTATCAACAAACAGGATAACGAAGACTTCTCCGATTACGATGCTCTGCATCTGCGCGATCTGGCCGAGACACTCGGCATCGCCCTCTACAACCACCACCGCATCGGCACGAAGATTTTTCAGAAATTCGAAGACCTGGTTCGCCGGGAACTCATCACCCGGGCCGAACTCGACCGGGCCTGCGCCATTGCCAGTCAGCAGAACAAAGATGTCGAAACCGTTTTGATGGAGAATTTCAAGATCGGCAAGATCGATTTGGGCCAGGTTCTCGCCGGTTTTTACCGGACCGAATACATCGACCTGCGCGAGACGCATTACGATCCTGAAGACTTGCTCAAGGGGGTGAGTCTCGATTATTTCCGAAAGGTGCTGCTCGTCCCGCTGCAAAAGGATCAGGGCCGTATTCTCCTTGCGACCTGCGACCCTGCGGACCAATCGGTTATCCATGAGGTCTCCCAGGTCATGCGCTGCAGCGGAGTCGAGGTACTGTTTGCCTTTCGTACCGATATCGAATGGTTTATAGACCGCCTGAAGAACCGTCAGGGTGGCACGAAAACCCAGCACAAGCAGGGCTCATTCGACGATATCATCAATAAAATCAGCGAGGAAGTCATTACCGCCAAGGTGCCGGAACGGGTTGAACAAACAAACATCGACGATCGGCCGGTGGTCCTTCTGGTACGAAAAATCATTGAGGATGCCTACAAGGCTTCAGCCTCGGATATCCACATTGAGCCCTATGGATACAAACGCGACGGCGAGGTGCGATTTCGGATTGACGGGGCCTGCTCACACGTCCGCACCATTCCTAAAGCGTACATCAAACCGGTGGTAGCCAGGTTGAAGGTCATGGCCGACCTCAACATATCCGAGCGGCGAAAACCGCAGGATGGCAAGATCAAATTCCGCACGACCCACGGCAAGGATATTGAGCTTCGCGTTGCCACTCTGCCCACGGCTGACGGCAACGAGGATGTCGTCCTGCGAATTCTCGCCGACAGCAAACCTTTGCCGCTCGACCAGATCATTCCAGAATATATCTACGAAAAGATGCTGCCGATAATAAAGAAGCCGTATGGGATCTTTCTGGTTGTCGGACCTACCGGGTCCGGAAAAACCACGACTCTTCATTCGGCGCTGAATTGTATCAATACGCCTGAAAAGAAGATCTGGACGGCTGAAGATCCTGTCGAAATCACCCAGTACCGATTGCGGCAGGTGCAGATACGGACCAATATCGGCTTGACCTTTGCCGCAGCCATGCGAGCCTTTTTACGGGCCGACCCCGATGTCATCATGATTGGTGAGATGCGCGATAATGAAACGGCAAAAATGGCAATTGAAGCGTCCCTTACCGGTCATTTAGTCATGAGCACGCTCCATACCAACTCGGCGCCTGAAACAATCATCCGGCTGATCGATATGGGTATAGACCCCTTTAATTTTGCCGATTCCCTCCTTGGAATTCTGGCCCAACGGCTGGTTCGCACCCTTTGCGTCAAGTGCAAAGAGGCGTATAATCCGAGCAAAAAAGAGTACGATCATCTTATGCAGAACTACGGAGTTATGTTTATGGACAACATTCGTGCGTTCTATTCCGACTCACTCACGCTCTATCGCGCGAAAGGATGTCCGGCCTGCAACAATACCGGCTACCGGGGCCGGGCCGGGTTGTATGAGTTGCTCGTCGGCAGCCATGGCATCAAAAAACTTATCATCGACAGAGCAACAGTCGAGGATATCCGCAAGGAAGCAATCAATGACGGGATGACTGTTCTGCTCCAGGAGGGCATCCATCTTATCTTTAACGGACAAACCGATTTCAACCAGGTAATGAGTGTCTGCATGCAGTAGATGTGTTTCCGGGCATCTATAAACCGATCTCGCCGGCGATCTCCTGCATCGCCGTTAGGCTCAGCTCGCAGAACTCGGCAAGCGGGATCCCCGCCTTTTCACATTCGGCGATGATCTCGCGATCGGCGCCCCGGGCGAAGGCCTTTTCCTTGTAGCGTTTCTTCACCGATTTGGCCTTGACCGCCGCCAGCTTCTTCTCGGGATTGACGAGGGCCGAGGCAATGATCAGACCGGTGACGGTTTCGCCGGCCGCAAGGGCGAACTGCATGCGTGTGGTTCGCTCTTCCCCCGGCCAGGCGGTGGGATTATGTAATCGTATCGCCTCGACGATCTCAGGGTCTACACCCTTTTCCTTCAGGATCGCCACTGTTTCTCTGGTATGGGTAGCAAGTTCCGGCTGGGTCTCCGAATCGAGATCGTGCAGCAGGCCGGCAAGCCCCCATTTCTCCCGGTCCTCGCCGAGTCGGTCGGCCATGGCGCGAAGAACCGCCTCCGACGCAAGCGAGTGGTTGACCAGGTTGTCGTTTTGTAACCGGGAGCGGACCAGTTCATACGCCTCGGTCCGCGTCATACCATAGGACATTATCTGCCTCCAATTTTCAACATCAACCCGAGGAGATGAATCAATATTTCAGCCCTACCCGATCCCGCACCAGATCGAGGGTGACTATTGCCTTTTCGCGGGCTTTATCCCGGCCTTTACCGAGAATCGCCCGAAGCATGGCCGGATCGCCGAGCAGCTCCGCCTTTTTCTTCCGCGCCGCGCCGAACTTCTCATTCAACAGCTCGAGCAGTTCCAGCTTCAGGTAGCCGTATGCCGCACCGCCGCCCACATAGAGACCGTGAATTTCCGCCATGCGCTCTTTAGAAGCAAACAGTTTCATGATCTTGTAGAGATTGCACTTGTCGGGGTCTTTCGGCGCATCGACCGGAGTGGCATCGGTTTCGATGGCCATGACCCGTTTCTTCAGCTCTTTCCCTTCCATGAAGATGGGGATGGTGTTGCCGTAGGATTTGGACATCTTCTGCCCATCGAGACCTGGAACGATTGCTGTCGACTCATCGATCGCCGGTTCGGGCACCACGAAGGTCTGGCCATATTCGTTGTTGAACTTGATGGCAAGATCCCGGGCAACCTCCAGATGTTGTTTTTGATCCTTGCCGACCGGCACCCGCTCCGCCTGATACAAGAGGATATCGGCAGCCATCAGCACCGGATAGGAAAACAGGCCGTGGCTGGCGGCGATCCCTTTAGCCACCTTATCCTTGTAGGAATGGCAGCGCTCAATCAGCCCCATGGGCGCCAAAGTAGAAAGAACCCACGTCAATTCGCACACCTCCGGAACATCCGACTGCACCCAGAAGGTACATTTATCGGGATCGAGGCCGAGCGCCAGAAAATCGGCGGCCGCCTCAAGAGTGCCGTTCGCCAGCTTGTCGCGTTCACGAACGGAGGTAAGGGCGTGAAGGTCGACGATAAAAACATACAGCTCGTCACTTTCCATATGGGCAATCATGGTCTGCATCATGCCGAAGTAGTTGCCGATGTGGAGTTGGCCGGAAGGTTGGATTCCTGATAAAATTTTCATAACTTTCCTACAGTTGTTGGATAACGGAATAGATCGACATTTCTCAGTCCGGTACCTTACCGTAAAAATAAAAAAAATGGGAGCAGGGAATCTTCTTTCCCTACTCCCGTTATGTAAATGGGGCTTTTCAGCCGCCAGAACTGCTTATTTTACTTCTTCGAAATCGGCGTCTACTACATCATCGTCGTCTTTCTTGGGTTTGGCTCCGCCGCCGGCACCGCCTGCCCCGCCCGGCCCGTCAGGATTTTCCTTAGAGGCCTGCTGATACATGAGCTCAGCCAGTTTATGCGAAGCCTGGGTCAGGGCTTCGACCGCCGCCTTGATGGCTACGACATCGTCACTGTCCTTGAGCTGCTTGACGTTGGCTATTTCCTTTTCGACACTGGCTTTGGTTTCGGCGTCCACTTTATCGCCGAGATCCTTCAGGCTCTTTTCAGCGGCATGGACCATGGCTTCCGCCGAGTTGCGGGTCTCGACCAGTTCCTTGCGTTTTTTGTCCTCTTCGGCATGAAGTTCGGCGTCCTTGGTCATCCGCTCGATCTCTTCTTTCGTGAGACCTGAGGAAGCAGTGATCTTGATCGACTGTTCCTTGCCGGTGCCAAGATCCTTGGCCGAAACACTGAGGATACCGTTGGCATCGAGATCGAAGGTCACCTCGATCTGCGGCACGCCGCGCGGCGCGGGCGGAATATCGGACAGTTCGAAACGGCCGATGGTCTTGTTGTCGACAGCCATCTCCCGCTCGCCCTGGAGAACGTGGATCGATACCGCCGGTTGATTGTCGGCTGCAGTTGAGAAGATCTGGCTCTTCTTGGTCGGCACCGTGGTATTCTTTTCGATCAGCTTGGTGGTTACACCGCCAAGAGTCTCAATGCCCAAGGAAAGCGGCGTTACGTCAAGGAGCAGGACATCCTTGACATCGCCCTGCAGGACACCGCCCTGGATCGCTGCGCCGATGGCCACAACCTCGTCGGGGTTTACGCCTCTATGCGGTTCCTTGCCGAAAATTTCCTTCACCTTCTGCTGCACCAGCGGCATGCGGGTCATACCGCCGACCAGGATCACCTCGTCGATATCGGAAGCGGATAGACCGGCATCCTTCAGCGCTGTGCGGCAGGGACCGACGCACCGTTCAACCAGATCTCCAACCAGATTCTCAAGTTTGGCCCGGCTCAATTTGAGGTTGAGATGTTTGGGACCGGACGCGTCAGCGGTTATGAACGGCAGGTTGATGTCGGTTTCCTTGGTGGTGGAAAGCTCCATTTTCGCCTTTTCCGCCTCTTCCTTCAAGCGCTGCAAGGCCATCTTGTCGTTTCTGAGATCGATGCCCTGCTCGCGTTTGAACTCGTCGGCCAGCCAGTTGACAATCCGCATATCGAAATCTTCACCGCCGAGGAAGGTGTCGCCGTTGGTCGATTTGACCTCGAAAACGCCGTCGCCGATCTCGAGGATGGAAACGTCGAAGGTACCGCCGCCGAGATCGAATACGGCAATCTTCTCTTCCTTTTTCTTATCGAGGCCGTAGGCAAGTGATGCTGCAGTCGGCTCATTGATTATACGCAGAACATTGAGCCCGGCGATCTTGCCGGCGTCTTTGGTAGCCTGACGCTGTGAATCGTTGAAGTATGCAGGAACGGTCACCACCGCATCGGTAACTTCTTCACCCAGATATTCCTCGGCAGTCTGTTTCATCTTGGTCAGCACCATCGCCGAAATTTCCGCCGGCCGATATACCTTGCCATTGACATCTACCGAAACGCTGCCGTGGGTTCCCTCGACAATCTTGAAAGGACTGATATCGATTGAACGTTTTACTTCCTGATCGGAAAATTTACGACCGATGAGGCGCTTGATTGCATACAAAGTCCGTGTCGGATTGGTGACCGCCTGACGTTTGGCTACCTGTCCTACCAGCCGCTCATCACTGTCGTTGAAGGCGACAACCGATGGAGTTGTTCTGTTACCTTCAGTATTGGTAATCACTTTAGGTTCGCCGCCTTCCATAATCGCCACACATGAATTGGTGGTACCCAGGTCAATTCCGATAATTTTACCCATCTTCTCTCTCCTTAAATCGTTCTCATCGGATTATTTATCCGTCCTGCAATATTTCAATTTTTTGTTTATTACCCTACCCGCGGTAGTAGCAACTATTTCTAAAAATTGTCATTTACCCTTGTTTGTCAAGGGAGTTCCATTTCTTTTCGCTCTTCGATTTTGTTGGGGATTTTTCTCATTTCCCACCTGAAGAGACTACAACTTTGGCTGCTCTCAGCAACCTGTCCTTATAATAGTAACCCTTTTCGAACTCCAGCAGGACATGATTGGCCGGGACGGTGTCGCTCGGTTCCATGGTCATGGCATCCTGATGCTGGGGATCGAAAGGTTTTCCCACACTGTCGATGGGCTTCACTTCGAACTTCTCGAGCGTTGCAACAAGACGGTTGAGTGTCAGCTGTACCCCTTCCAGCAGGGCCTGCAGGTTTTTTTCAGCTTCCCCGCCTTCGATGTTCCCTTGGCCGATCGCCCTTTCCAGATTATCGACGACTGGAAGAATCTCACGGAAAATCGCTTCACCGGCATATTTCAAACTGGCCATTCGCTCACGCTCGACCCGCTTTTTGAAATTCTCGGTTTCCGCTGCCATCCGCAGCAGCCTGTCTCGAAGACCGGCCACTTCCTCCTGAGCCTCACTCAGTTCGTTTACCAGGTCGCGCACCTCTTCTCCTGCCTGTTCTGTCTCTTCGACTGGCGGTTCGGGTGTTTCGGAGGCGTCATCAACCTCAACTGCAACTTCAGGATCCTCCTGAAGCTCTTCGTTTAATTTTTCCTCACTCACCTCTTCCTCCCTTCTTTTTCCCAATTCTTACATCCATTGCCAAAGAAGATCGCCCCCGTCGGCGTCTCCTCCGGTGTAGCCATTTTCAAACTTGTGCCAACAATAAGTAGCCGAATTTTCCTTGTCAAGTAGACCATGGCCAATATTAAAAAACATTGAAAGAGAAAAAAAGATAATAAACTCAAGTGAAAAGGAGCAGACTGCAGTGGCGCTGAAGGCCTTTCAGTTCATCCCTCGCTGTACCTGTTCAACTTGTTCTGGAGGGTTTTGCGGGTAATCCCGAGCCTTCTGGCCGCCTCGCTTTTATTGCCGCCGGTTTCTTCCAACGTTTTGAAAACGAGCTGTTTTTCCGCTTCGAGCAAGGAAACCGGTTCGCCGTCATCTCCTCCCGGCTGTTTGTCCCGCTGTACCACCGCCTGTCTTTGAATCGGCAGCGGCAGACTTTTTTCAGTCAGCTCGGTGCCCCGCATGAGTATGATTCCCCGTTCGACGGCATTTTCCAGCTCACGGACATTGCCGGGCCAGGGATAGTGAATCAGCAGTTCCATGCACTCGTCGGTAATCCGGTCGAGCACTCGTCGGTTTTTTTCCGCGAATTTTCGGGCGAAGTGGCGAACGAGCCGGGGGATATCCTCGGTTCTCTCACGCAACGGCGGCACGGTGATCATTACGACATTCAACCGGTAATAGAGATCCTCCCTGAACTCGTTTTTGGCGACCGCTTCCTCCAGGTTTCGGTTGGTAGCGGCGATGATGCGAACGTCTACCTTGAGTGTCTCCTCGCCACCCACTCTTTGCAGTTCCTGTTCCTGCAGGACCCTCAGCAGCTTGACCTGCATGGCCTGGGAGGTTTCGCCAATCTCGTCAAGAAACAACGTGCCGCCGTCAGCCTGCACAAACTTGCCCTCCCGCTTTTTCTCGGCCCCGGTAAAGGCGCCCTTTTCGTGACCAAAGAGTTCGGATTCAAGAAGACTTTCCGCCAGAGCGGCGCAATTGACCTTGACGAAGGATTTATTGCGCCGGTCGCTATTGGCATGCAGCGCCTCGGCCACCAGCTCCTTACCGGTACCCGACTCACCGTAAATGAGCACCGTCGCCTCGGTCGGAGCCACATAACCTACCATTTCCAGGAGTTCAAGCATCGGCGGCGATGAACCGATAATATCGGTTTCCAGGTCCGGTCGGGGCAATCGGCTATCAACCTGCTGTTTCCTGCTCACCACCTGCTGATGATCGACGGCCCGCAGCAGAGCCAGGCGCAACCGGTCGAAGTCGAGCGGCTTGGTAAGATAATCATGCGCCCCCTGCTGGATAACTTCAACCGCGTCTTCAACCGAGGAGTAGGCGGTCATAATGATCACCGGCAGGGCCGGGCGAATCTGCTGGATCCTGGTAAAAGCTTCCCGGCCATCCATCCGGGCCATCCGTACGTCCATCAAGACCGCATCATAAAAGTGATTTTCGACGGCAGCGACCGCCGTTGTGCCGTCGTCGGCCTCGACACAACGCCAGCCCCACTCCTTCAACATGGAAGAGAGCATAAAGCGATGCACCTGATCGTCATCCACCACCAGCACGGTTACCGGTTCTTTTTTGCCTGCCACCTCACCTCCCTCTTCAAAACTCTGAATCTCATTTCCGGCCGGCTCCACGAGTTCCGCCGACGACAGATAAACAATAGTATTTTTCTAAATTCAGATATATGTTACCATCCTGCCGGAAATGCAAGGCAAAAACTCATACCTGCTTCAGGAGACACCTATGCAGAAGATATCCATTATCGCCGTCGGCGGCACCATCGATAAAATCTATTTCGATGCCAAAAGCGAATACGAGGTCGGGCCGCCCAATATAGAACGGGTCCTCTCCGAGTTGAACCTGTCGATCGCCTACTCCGTTCATTCGCTGATGCGAAAGGACAGCCTGGACCTGACCGACGAGGATCGACAGCTCATCGTTTCGGCCGTGGCCCAGGACCCCTGCACCGGCATCCTGATCACTCACGGCACGGACACCATGGTGGAAACCGCCAGGGCGCTGAAGAGCATTACCGGAAAGACCATTGTTCTGACCGGCGCCCTGGAACCGGCCCTGTTTAAAACCAGCGATGCGGTCTTCAATATCGGCTGTGCCCTTGGAGCCGTTCAGTCCCTGCCCGCAGGAATCTACATCGCTATGAACGGCAGGATTTTCAACGCCGACAGAGTTCGGAAAAACCTTGAGAAAAACCGTTTCGAGGAGATCTGATGGAGGTGCCTGCGATTCGCCCGTTCAGGGCGGGCGACGAATCGGCGGTGATCCAACTATGGAGAGACTGATAGAATGACAACCATTGCCACCTTAGGTCCGGCGGGAACCTTCTCCGACCGGGTCGCGCAGGAATTCCGCGAGTCTCTCGCCGGTGAAGTTACCATCAACTACTGCAGTTCGATCAAAAAGGTATTCCAGACCATCGGCGCGGGGAGCGAATACGGCATCGTCCCCATCGAAAATCTGTCGGAAGGATTTATCCCCCTGGTTCTCGACCTGCTCGTTACTTCCCATCTGAGAATCATCGGAGAAATCATCATCCCGATCAATTTTTCCTGCGTTGCGCGCGTCCCGGATCTCAAACAGATAACCAGGTTATACGTCCAGTTCGTCAGCAGAGGCCAATGCTCCGAATTTATCGAAAGCCTGGGTGAACAGGTCGAGATCGTCACCACCGAATCAAACACCGAGGCCCTGAATCAGATGACCGGCGACCTCCAAACAAGCGGTGCGGTAGTGCCAGGCCAGCTTGTCAAACCCGATTTTCCGCTGGTGATTGAAAACATCAACGATTACCCCAACAACCAGACCCGCTTTTTCGTGCTCGCCGGCGAGCGGTCATCCTTCCCGGAGTGCAACAACTCACGCCGCTGCAAGACATCGATTATCATCATCAACGATGACGACCACCCAGGCCTGCTGGAAAATATACTCTCCTCCTTTTCAAAACGAAAAATCAATTTGCTGGCGATCACCTCCAGGCCGACCAAGGAAGAATTCGGCAGGTACCACTTCTTTATAGCTTTGGACGGACACCACGCCGAGCCACGGGTAAAGGACGCTTTTGAAGAAATCGGCAAAATCAGCCGGGTGAAGATCCTGGGATCGTATGAAAGAGCCCGATGATCTCCATCCTCCCTCACATCTTATTGAAAAAACAGTATATCATCGAAAATGTAGTACGCATATCGAGCCCAACTCCTTGAAAACCGGCATGTCGGATACAGGAAAATTTATGCCACATCGTGGTATTCCTTGATCGGCAGTCAAATTATCCGTATACTTCTACAAACACCCGCTCTGCCCTTTGTATGAGCTCTCATCGAGCAAAAGCTTTGTGACGGGGGGAGTGTACCGGCCGGCCTAACTTCAGCTTTTTCCCTGAAATATTATATTGTTAACAGCAATATAGTGACAAATCCCACACCCGGATTATGCATTTTTGCGTGATTCAAAGATAGGAGGAGCATCTTTCATGCGTAATATCAGGAAACTACGGACGAAAATTTTTCTCGCCGCAGGCTTGCCGGCCATTTTGGCCCTCATTTTCATACTTTTGTCCATAATGGGCAAATACTCCGTCTATCAGGACATGACCGAGGTACAGACTCTGTCCGATCTTGCCGCCAAGATCAGCTCGCTTGTCCATGAAACCCAGAAAGAAAGGGGCATGACCGGAGTATTCCTGAACAGCGCTGGCGAGAAATTCGGCTCCATGCTCGCAGATCAACGAACCCAGACGGATACCCACATAGCTTCATTGAAAGATAAGGTAAATACTCTTGATAAAAATACATATGGCTCCGACTTTGTACGCGCTTTCGATGCAGCTTTGGCAAAAATGAACGGTCTGGGGACGCTTCGGCGAAGCATTGATTCCTTTTCTGTTTCGGCACCACAGGCACTCGCGCAATTCACCGACCACAACGATAAAATGCTCCGCGTCATCAGTGAGATCGCCAAAATCAGCAAGAGCCCGGAAATCGGACGCATCAGTTTTGGCTACTACAATTTCCTCATGGGTAAGGAACGGGCCGGGATTGAACGAGCCTTAATGGTCAATGTCTTTGCCCAGGACAGCTTTAAAGAAGGACAGTATGTACGGTTTAAAACCCTTGAAACGGAACAGTCCATTTTCACCGATCTGTTCCGGACCATGGCCACCTCGGGTCAAAACGACTTTTTTGAGCAGAAGATGTCAAATCAGGCAGTCCTGGAAGTGCAGAAGATGAGGGATGTCGCCGAGCAGAGGTCAGGCCCGGGACAAGCCGGGTTCGGTATCGACTCTGCCCAGTGGTTCAACACCATCACCCGAAAAATCGATGTGTTGCAGGAGATCGAGAAATATCTTACGGATGATCTCTTAAACCATGCTTCAGAGAAAAAAAGCCAGGCCGGGACATCGCTGATGACTCTCTCGTCGGTTTCGGCGGCGTCCCTTGCTCTCTCGCTGATGCTGGCATTTTTCATCTCGCAGGGCATCACCCGGCCAATCAAGCAAACCGTGGCTCGTCTAAAGGATATAGCCCAGGGAGAAGGCGATCTCACCCAGCGCCTCGAGGTCACCACCAGGGATGAGGTTGGCGAAATGGCGACCTGGTTCAATACCTTTCTTGCGAGCCTGCAGACGATGATCAAGGATATTGCCGACAACGCTGCGACACTCTCCGGTGCTTCCGCGGAGCTTTCTTCGATCTCGCAGCAGATGGCGGCCGGAGCCGAGCAGACTTCAGGCAAATCAAGTACGGTGGCAACGGCTGCAGAAGAGATGAGCACCAATATCGCTTCCGTCGCCGCCGCCATGGAACAGGCCGCAACCAATCTGAGCATGATGGCCACAGCGACCGAGCAGATGACGACCAGTGTCGCGGAAATCGCCAGAAATTCCGAAACAGCTCAGACCATAACCGGTGACGCTGTCGACAAGTCCAGAGAAACGTCGAAAAAAATAAATGACCTGGGCAAGGCTGCCCATGCCATAACCAGAGTCACGGAAGTCATCACCGAGATATCGGAGCAAACCAACCTGCTGGCATTAAATGCCACCATTGAAGCGGCCCGTGCCGGAGAAGCCGGCAAGGGATTTGCCGTTGTCGCCAATGAAATCAAAGAACTGGCGAAACAGACGTCTGCGGCAACCCAGGAAATTCGCAAGCAGATCGAAAGCGTGCAGACCTCCACCGAGATCAGCGTGAAGGAGATTGAAGAGATTGTCACGGTGATTGGCAAGGTCGATGATATTGTCAGTTCGATTGCCGCCGCAGTCGAAGAACAGTCCGCAACAACCTCGGATATCGCCAACAATATCGCCCAGGCCTCCGCCGGAATCCAGGAAGTCAATGAAAACGTCTCCCAGAGCTCAACAGTAACCGCCACGATCACCCAGGATATAGCTGAGGTCAATCATGCCGCCGGCGAGATGACCAGCAGCAGTTTCCAGGTCAATGAGAAAGCGGACGACCTGTCGGAGTTGGCAGGAAAGATCAACAGGCTGGTCGGGAAGTTCAAGGTTGCCTGAGTAATCGTTCACCGGAACACATCAAAAGACTGCGTCCCCCGGATCTGTAACCGTTCATCCAGTGCTCCAGGTTCGTTCAAGCAGGCCGCCAAGCTATAGTTGGCTATGTGAGGTGGCCTGATCGGACGAAAATGGGGTGCTGGTGAACGGTTACTTGCCTGAGGCTTTTGATCAGCCCTATCCCGGGCAAACATGAAAGACAGCCGGCGGGAATATCTCCCGCCGGCTGTTGTAAAACGCGATTAAACGCTATTTCTCAAAAGAATAAAGAAAATCCGCTCCGGTCGATTGCGACGAACTGTGGGTTTCAACGGAAAACCCTTTTTTCAGATCATAGCGAACACGAAATTCTCCTTGCTGGCTGAACATATTGATATCATAGCCGATGTACAGGTCTTTCGTTACCCTTTTCCCCACCACCAGCGAGACATTCTCTTTCGTGCTGCTGCCCTCGAGGTGGAGATCGTCGATGAGCAGCATACTGCCCAGACCCTGGATAAAATCGGTGCTGCCTTTCAACCCTAAAGTCACGGCGGCAGCCTCGAGAAGATTGCCCTCCTCCTCGCTCGAGTTGGCAAGGGAGTGCCCGACTATCATCATCGAGAGGATTTCGGTATCATCCATGGATGGATCGGAAAAGAGATGGTACTGCAGATCCTGGACCAAACCGCTGATGTCCACCCCGACGGTATATCCCGAACCTTTCGCTTCTTCTTCACCGACCTTTTTCTGAGCCCGAACATCGATTCCGGGATTTTCTATCGGACCGCCGGTGAACAGAACCCTTCCCCTCTCAATATCAAGGGATCGACCGTAGAGGGAAAAAGTCCCCTCGACAAGATCCAGCTCACCTTTACCGGTGAGGAGTTCATCCCTGGTGGTTTTTACATTCAGCTGTCCCGTCAGGCGGCCGTCGAGCCCATATCCTTTAATACGCACATCGTCGCCCACCTGTACATCGAGATCAAGGGGAAACGGCCAGTCGTTTTCCCTTATTTCCGTTCTGCCGTTGACCAGAATAACGTCTTCGGAGGCCTGAACCGAATCACTCATCTCCTCGGGAGTTATCAAGCCGTAAGGAACCTTGACCAGCCCGCTGATCTCTCCCTTATCTTTACTGAACTTAAAAAGTATGTCGGGAGTCACCCGGAAGGTATACTCCGGCAAATTGACCAGAAGAAAGTTATCGCCACGAACCTGCAACTCACCCTCGACCCCACTGTCGCCATACCTGAGGAGGCCGTGCGCCCTCAGTTCTCCCGGACCGGAAGTCACCCTGCAGGTGACTCTTGCCGCATCCTCGCCGGCCACAATGGATGCTGTCACATTTTCCAGGACGATGCCCTGATAGGGCAGCGCTATTCCTCCACCCTCAATCCTGCTTCCGCCGGAAATAACCGGTTTGGCGAGAGTTCCGCCCAAGATGAATGAGCTGTTCACCCGACCGGTCGGTTCCACCCCGTAGCCGGTGACGGCAGAAAGGACGGCAAGGTCAAAATTGTTCAGTTCCACCCTGCCGGCCAGGGGCTTTGAGTGAGTAAAGGCAGCGAAAGCTCCTGCGCCCGGGATGCTGGCTGTCGCCCTCACCTCACTGCCGTTTTTCATCCTGGTGAAAAACGTCCCGTGGAGCTGTGCATCGTTGAGCTGGAGAGAAAGAACGGTATCGTCGAAAGAGATCGCATTGAACTCTTCGTCCTCTACTGTCAGCGCTATATCTGCTTCCGGCAGACGTACCTCAATCGCTGCCGAAGAGATGTTCCGGCTGTCGCCATTGGCGTCAATTTCGGCATCGATCACACCGTTGACAGGAATCTTCAGTAACTTTAGTTGGTTGAGCCAGGAAATCGGCACCGAGGCGACGTTTCCCCTGACCTTCCAGCGCCGGGTGTCGGCGAACAGCATCTCGCCTCCCGCACAGATGCTCCCTTCGCCATCGGAAATACAAAATGTATCAAAAGAGACCAACTCTTTGCCGGCAACAAAGGGGGCATCATGCTGCTGACGCCAGGAACCGTAGGACAGCGAGTTCAGCTGAAAGCCGGTGAGTTTCCCAAGCCAGTTTTCCCGGTATTCCGCCTCTGCCCTCATCTTCAGTTCGCCCATGTCGCCGGAAACGCCTAGGGCAATGTCCTGCGCCTGCATGCTGCCGGTAAAATCGATTCGCCCGGTATTTAAAGACAGACCAGACAGATCCATTTTCTTTCCGGCGAAAGAGCCCTTCAAGACCCCTTCATCCCAGAGTCCGGCATGAATCTCCGCCTGCACCTGAGCAAAACTGTTTCCTCCGTAACTGAAGCCGGTCGCTTCAAGATCGGCCTCAAGCAGCGGCTGAGCCCGGCTGCCCCGCATGCTTCCCCGGACACGCACGGCGCCGCCGCTCTCCGGGAGCAAGGCGCCGATATCGGCAGAATCAAAGGTGAAGTCGAGGGTGAAGTCATCGCCCGCCTGTCCCTCAACCACCAGTTCCGAGGTCCCGCTCCTCAGAAACAACCCTGTGGTGCGGAGAGTCTCGCCGGCGAGATGGATCTCTCCTTCTCCGGCCAACTCCTGCCCCCGCAGCTGGCCGGAAATATCGCTCATCTTGACATAGCCTTCCGGCCCGCGCCCGGTAAATTGCCCCTCTCCGGAAAATTCTCCGTTTATCCGGCCCGGAAAGTCCGGGAACAATCCTTCCGGATTGAAATTCTCAAGCCGTACTGCGCCACTCCAGCTCACCTTTTCGGACCAGGAAATCATGCCGTTATCAACATAAGCGACCCCCTCCACTTCCCCGCTGCGAAGGGTCAGCCCGTCGGTACGGATATCATTTTCAGTAAGTTGCAGCTCTCCTTCGGCTGAAATTGGCTGGCCGTGCAACTGTCCGTCAAGTTCGGAGACGGCAAAAGAGATGTCGACACCGAAGTCGTCCCGGACGTGTCCCCGGTTGACGAAATCGGCATTGAGCCTTCCCGGCAACTCTTCCATTAACGCCGAGGGATCGAAGTTTTTGAAGTGGAAGCGACCTTGCCAGTCGAAGATATTCCGCCAGGAAATTTTGCCTCCTTCTGCTTCTGCCCTGGTCTCGCCATTGTCTATGCTGAGAGTATCGAAGGCAATTCCCATCCAGTCGGCCGTAAGGGTGGTGTCAAGGTGCATGTCTTTGAGCTTGCCCCAATCCCCTTCGGCTGTGGCCCGGCCCCGGTAGCCATCGGTATCGCCGGCAACCCGGCCGGAGAATGTGGTCAGATGTATCTCCGGGCAATGTTTGATGAGCACCGACAGATCGACATCCCAGGCTGTGACCGTCGCGGTCCACTCCGGCCGTTCGAGCAGGTTCTCGACCTTCCCCTCGACCCGGATCCCGCCGGATCGGTTGACGCCGAACGTCACCTTCGGCGAGTTGAGTGGCCCAAACAACGAAAAGGTGCCGTCTATCGGGTGAAAGCCATATTCGGCGAGCCACCAGCGCCCGGTCAGATCGATGTGGTGGTTCCGGCCGAGATCGAAATTTCCGTGCATGGAAAAGCCAATGTCCGGCGCTTCCAGGGAGAACTCGCTGATCGCCAGGCTTTCGCCGCTGCCTTCAAGGCGGCCGCCGATATGGTCAATAACAATCAGCTCGCTGCCGTCGCTGCCGAATACCTGCAGCCGGTCGACGGCAAAGCTGTCGATTGCCAGGGCAAACGGCAAAAGAATCGGGGGCAGTTCGATTGGTCCGGTGGCGGATGCAGACTGCTCCGTATCCTTTAAGGCAATTTTTAGCCCGCCGACTGTTAAGCCGGCGACATGAAATTTGCCAGTCCCCAGTCGGACCGGATGCCAGTCCCACTCCAGCCCGGCAACCTCGACGTCCGCACCGGGAGTCGTTACTTTGACGTTCGCAATCTTCCATTCGCCAAGCAGCCGTCCGTCGACCCGGCCGATGGATATCATGCCGCCACTCAGCCGCCCAACATTCTTTTTGACGAGATCCAGACCGAATTCCGTCCCCAGCAGCACACCGAGAAAGACCAGGCAGAACAGCCCGCAGAGAACCAGGAACTGGAAAATTTTTTTAATCATAGATCCCCGCCTACGGTCAAGTGGACACGAAAAGGTGTGTCTTCCTCGGTGATGGCAGAGGCAACATCGAACCTGATCTGACCGAACGGCAGGCGAAAGCGGATTCCGGCGCCCGCCCCCTGGAAAAAATTGAGCGACAGGTCGTCCGTCGCCGTCCCGCCATCCCAGAAGGTGGCGAGGCTCCAATTCTTATAGACGACCCGCTCAGCTTCGATGCTGCCCACCACAAGGTATCGGCCGCCTATAACTGCCCCGGAAGAATCCCTGGTGCCGATGGATTTGTAGCTGTAGCCGCGGATGGAAGTATCGCCGCCGGTATAATAACGAAGAGAAGGCGGCAGGGAGTCGATGGAATCAACCAGAGTGAGGCCTAAAGTCCCCCGGCCGATCAGCCGCCAATCTTTAAAAGGTGAAATGACGCTTTTGCCGCTGAGGGTGGTTTGCAGGAAATCGACATCGGAAACAACGCCGTCAACGCCGCCGAGAAACCCGACTGAAGCCTGCAGGCCATCCTGGGTATCGAGGATATCGTCTGCCAGGATAAAACCGATGTTCAGGGAGGGGACGAGCAAAGTCGAGTCGCCGCTGGTTTCACCTACGTCATATATTTCATCACGCAACTCAAGACCGGTGCCGAACTTGTACAAAGGCCCGGCATATTCAAGACCGATTCCGGTGGTGAAGAGCTGGGTCGTGGTATCGTCCCAGGTTTTATCCTGATAGGCCAGAGAGTTGACCATGTTATAATAGCGAGGGTCTTTGAGGATCGGCATCTGGTATAAAAACGAGATGGTGTTTTCCCGTTCCGCCAGCTGAAGAGTGGCGTTGGCTTTGTGGCCGTATGAATTAAACAGCCGGTTGGTCCAGTCGATTTTGCCTCGTGCGCCGGTATCCGTGGCATAGCCAAGGCCAAAACTGTATTTATTGAGGCGCTCGGGCGCGGTCAGATCGATATCGACAGGGATGGTATGACCGGCTGCCCGATCCAGCTGCCCGCGGACCGCCACCCGGCTGAAATAGTCTGTGCGGTAAAGAATCGACTGCAGCTCGAACAGTTTTGCCGGACTATACGGATCACCGGCTTTATAAGGCAGATACTTTTCCAGCAGTTCCCGCCTGAGGATCTGCTGCGAACTCGCTGTTTCACCAAACAGATACCTGTTCCCGGTGTCCAGCACCAGACGAACCGCTGCGGTATTGTTTTCCCGGTTGATCCGCAGAGCCCGCTCGGGCAGGGCGGCATCCAGAAAACCTTCGCCAAAGGCAACGTTCACCAGCTTTTTCTTGCCTTGCTCATACACCTCCTGGTTGAGGATATCGCCTACTTTCACCGGAAAATCGGCTGTCGCAGCAATGAGAGCCGGCTCGTCGCGACCAGCCCCGGCCAGCTCAACCGAGACCTCCGAAACCAGCACCGGCGGTCCCTGGGCAATAATGTATTCTGCATGCCAGCCGTCTTTCTTCCGGGTAAGGCTGCTGTTTATTTCCGGGTTATAGTAACCAAAAGGGGCAAGAGCGGAACGGATATCCTCTTCCGCCTGGCGATGCAGCCTTCTGACGGCATTGGCCTGAAGCCGTTCGTTATCCTTATGAAGGTTAAGAGTCAACCGGGCAAGAACGTTTGTCCGCAAGGGATCTTTAATCCCGAACACCGTCACCTCAACCTGCACCGCAGCCGGTACCGGTCGGACCGGAAGGAGAAGGACAACAAGAAAAAAGCAAAAGAATATAATTCGACAAGACAAGGATGTTATATTATGAAAAGGCTGACATTAAAGTAGAACATGAATCCAAACCGGCTTGATCGGGATTGATTACGAGCTATTGTACATTGCCCGTCATGAAATGGAAGATGAAACTGGAACCGATCACAATTACCAAGATAATCAACGGCGGATACGGCTTGGGCCATCTGCCGTCCGGCCGGATTATCCTGGTCCGGCTTGTTCTTCCCGGCGAGGTCGTAACGGCAACCACGGAAAAGACGAAAAAAACCTTCGTTTCCGGCGAGGCCCGTCAAATACTCGCCGCTCATCCGGCAAGACGCGTCCCCCCCTGCCGCTATGTAGGTTTATGCGGGGGATGCGACCTGCAGCATTGTGATTATCCCTCTCAGCTGACGATCAAAAAAGAAATCGTCCTGGACCTGCTTTCGCGCAGTGAAAATGAAGAGATTCGAGAAACCGTCGGGTTGCTGGCCGAACCGATCGCCGCGCCTGACGATTTCGGCTACCGCCAACGCATCCGGCTGCAGGTTACCGAACGGGGCGAACTGGGCTTTCATCGATTCCATTCCCATGCCGTCGTTCCCATCGATGTTTGCCTGCTCGCCAGGAAAGAAGAAAACAACGCCCTTGCGGCCCTGAAGTCCCATCCGGATGGCCGAAAACTTACCGGCAATTCGAGAGAGGTCGAACTCCAGGCAAACCCCGCAACCGGAAAAACAGTGGTCATTTTCCGGCTGGTGCGCAAACCGCGCCCGGCGGATATCCAGTCCGCAGAACGGTTCTGCCGCGAACAGGGCGGCATCGAACGGGTTTTTCTTGCCGGCGAATTTTTTCCCCTGATGGGGCCATACGGGCCGAAGGCAGAGGCCGCGGACAACCGCCTGACCGTCCATTATCCGGCAATAGCCGGCCAGCAGGGGGATTTTACCCTGAGCTGGGAAGCCGGCGGCTTTTGCCAGGTCAACCTTGCGCAAAACATCAATCTTATCGCGACCGTCCTGGATTTTTGTCAGGTTGAGGCCACGGACCGGGTACTCGACCTGTTCTGCGGCATGGGAAATTTTGCCATTCCCCTGGCCATGAAGGCAAGAAAAGTCCTGGGAATTGAAGGCCAGGGATCGGCCATCCGCAGCGCCACCGGAAATGCGGCCGCAGCGGGCCTTGATAATGTCTGCTTCCGCAAAAGCCCGATCCATGATGCCTGCAGAGAGCTGGTCGCAGACGGCCGGATATTCGACTGCGTGGTCATCGATCCACCCCGCCAGGGAGCCCCGGACCTTGCCGCACATCTTGCCGCGATCACCCGCAGACGGCTGGTCTACATCTCCTGCGATCCCGCCACCTTGTGCCGGGATCTTGCAGATCTGAGCGAACATGGTTTTGCCATCAGCAAAATCCAGCCGGTCGACATGTTCCCCCAGACCCATCATATCGAGACTGTCGTCCTTCTCGATCGCAGGTAATTTGTCCTCCTGCGCCCCTGCGCTTTCGTCATAATTGATCACCGGAATTTCATCTTTCTTCACTGCCTTTCTCTGTGCTTTGGTATACCCTTGGCTGACCTTTTTTCTTGACAGGGAATAAATCAATACTGTATTGATACAGTATCATTACATAGACCAGGAGATACATATGGTGAACTATACAATCGACAAAGAATCGGACACCCCCCTCTACATTCAGATACGGGATGCCATCCAGGACGCCATTCACACCGGAGAGCTGCTTCCCGGCGACCGCTTGCCGTCTGTTGCCAGTCTGGCCAGAGAGATCGGGGTCACCCAGGCCACCGTGCGCCGGGCGCTGCAGGATCTGAGCGATGCGGGCCAAGCCTGCTGTCATGTCGGCCGCGGCACCTTTATTCAGGACGGCAGCGGTCCGACCGCCCCACCTGCGGATCGGTCTGACGGTTTCGGCTCGGCCCGAAGCATCGGCCGAAACGACCGGCTTGCTCCCCACAATCCTCTAGAATTTGCCGCACGGCGACTGCGCATGGGCGTCGGCAAGGCGTTACGGGATATCATGTCGCTTGCGGAAAAGTCCGGCATCATCCATTTCACTAAAGGGGTTCCCGACCCCCGCTTTCTGCCGGAGAATTTCCTTGAAGATGTCGCCCGGGAAACCTTGCAGAATATGGGCTCAAGCCTCATCGAGGCAAGCGACCCCCTGGGCAATTATGAACTGCGCAAGGAAATCGCCAGGCGTTTTACCACCGAGGGAACCGCGGTCACTCCGGACCAGGTGCTCATCACCAACGGATCGATGCAGGCCGTCACCCTTGTTGCCCAGGCGAACATGGAAACCGGCCAGCGGGTTCTCTGTGAAACCCCTTGTTTCAAAGGAATCACCGACACCTTCGCGGCCATGGGCCACTGGGTGGAAACGATCACCAGAGACGCCCACGGGCCGGGCCAGGCTCAGCTCAACCAGCTGCCGTCGGATCTTTCTTCCCTGCTCTATATCTGCCCCTATGCCCATAATCCAATGGGGACGAATCTCAGCCGGGAGCGTTCGGGCGTACTGGTCGAGTGGGCAAGAAAAACAGGCAGCCTCGTCGTCGCCGACGAGCTTTTCAAAGATCTTGACTGGAATGAGACCAAGCCACCGAGCATCATGCAGCAGCTGGGGGCCGAGCAGACCGTGGTGATCAATTCTCTCTCCAAATCGATAATGACCGGACTGCGCCTCGGCTGGCTCATCAGTTCGCCGCAGCGCATCCAGCAGCTGGCCCAGTTGAAAAGGCTCATGGACCACTCATGCCCGGCCCTCATTCAGGGCATGGCCCTGACTCTTTTCCAGTCGGGCAGATACGACGCCCATACCGAAAAGATGTCGGCAATGTATCGGCAGCGGAGGGAAGCGATGCTGAAAGCCCTCGACCGGCACATGCCGAAGGAAGTTACCTGGACCAGACCGGACGGCGGGTTTTCCCTGCTCCTTGAACTCCCGCGGGGATATTCGAGCGTTGCCCTGTTCCTTGCCGCCATCGACAAGGGCGTGGCCTTTCTCCCCGGCCCCCTGTTCGATATCGACCAGCGCTTTGTCCATTGTTGCCGGATCAGCTATGCCTGGTCGGATGAGGCGGAGATTAAAGAGGGCGTTGAACTGCTGGCCAGCGCGGTGGAAGGATTCCTCAGTCGCCCACCCGGAGATTCCGGTCTCAGCGGCCTTGGCAGTTATCAATAGAGCGACCCTCCAACAACAGAAATGGTGAAATGACATGAACCCTTATTATCTCGACCGGATGATCAAGGAAAAGCAGCGGGAAATGGTTGCCGAAGCCAACCGGCAGCGTCTTGTAGCAACCTATAATGCACACAATCCCGGCCGGCGGGATCGACTGCTGCTCGCCCTTGGCGAATTTCTCATCAGACTCGGCGAAAGCCTCAAACGTCGCCATGGCCAACCGGAAACCCTTGCTCCCGGTCTCTGCCGGGAATAAAACCTGCGCCTTCACCCTGTGCCCCATTTCCATCAGACGCGATACAAACATTGCAAACAACGGCAAGATAGCCTATCGTATCAAAAAAATGCGGGAGCTCGGTTCAACCGGGCTGAGAGGGGTTTAGTACCTTAGAAATTCATTCCTTGTTTTTTAGGAATGAATTTCGTGAAGGTACTTATCTCCCTCAAGGGGGGACTGAAGAGAGTACCCCCTTGTGTTGTGGGGTGTTAGTCCTGTTTTCCAAGGAGTGACCCGACCGCCGAACCTGATCCGGATAATCCCGGCGGAGGGACCAGTGTGACCAGGAGCCGTCTCCATTCCCGGGGGCGGTTTTTTTATGCCGCCTCCCATCCCCCGTCAAACACGTTCATCGTTCATTTCTTTTAAGGAGGTGCATATGAAAAGATTTGTTTTGCTGACCGGTTGTCTTGTACTGCTGGCTTTCTCGAATCCCGTCGCGGCGGCGGAAAAATCTCTCACCATGATGACCCACGACAGTTTCAACATCAGTGCCGATCTGGTCACCGCCTTTGAACGGGAAAACGGCGTCAAACTCCGTTTTTTAAAATCGGGTGATGCGGGCAGCGCTTTGGTCCAGGCCATCCTTGCCAAGGATAACCCCCTGGCAGATGTCTTCTTCGGGGTCGACAACACCTTCTTCTCACGGGCCATTGACGCCGATATCTTCGTGCCCTACGCCTCTCCGCTCCTCGCCAGTATTCCTGCAGGTCTCCAGCTGGACAAGGAAAATCGCCTGCTGCCCATGGATTACGGCGATGTCTGCCTCAACTACGACAAGGCGTGGTTCAAAAAACACAACCTGGCCCCGCCGACAGATCTCGCCGACCTGGTTAAACCTGAATATAAAGGCCTGACCGTGGTTGAAAATCCGGCAACCTCGTCACCGGGCATGGCTTTTCTGCTTGCAACCATCGGCCGGTTCGGGGAAGACGGCTACCTCGATTTCTGGAAAAAACTCCGCGACAACAAAGTGATCGTCGCCAACGGCTGGGAAGATGCCTACTACGGCCACTTCACCTCGGCCTCCAAAGGCGACCGACCGATCGTCGTCAGCTATGCCTCCAGCCCTCCGGCGGTGGTCCATTATTCGAAAACCCCGCTGACAGAAGCTCCGACTGCCGCTTTGGTTGCCCCGAACACAGCCTTTCGCCAGATCGAGTTTATCGGCATCCTGAAAGGCACAAAAGAACCGGAGCTGGCAAAAAAACTTGTCGACTTCATGTTAAGCGAAAAAGTCCAGGAAGATATCCCGCTGCAGATGTTTGTCTTCCCTGCCAATTCGAGTGCCCGCCTGCCCGAGGTCTTTAAAAAACACGCGGTGACAGCCGAACAACCGGCAGAAGTTTCCCCGTCGGCGATCGAAACCAACCGCGACAAATGGATCGAAGCCTGGACCACCACGGTTCTCCGTTAAGCGCCGCCGGCCTGTCCTGCTGAAAGGATCCGAGGGAGAACGGAAATGAATCGGTCTAGACCACTGCTCCGGTGGCTGCTGTTCTCCCTGCCTCTTGTTTTTCTTGTTCTTTTTTATTTTTACCCGCTGGCAAAGATCGGCCTGCTCAGCTTTTTCCCGGATGGCACCTGGAATCCGGAAAGACTCAGCCGGCTCGTCAGTTCGCCGGTCTATGGCCGGATTCTCTGGTTCACCATCTGGCAAGCCGCCCTTTCAACAGTCCTGACCCTGCTGCTGGCCCTGCCCGGCGCCTATGTCTTTGCCCGCTTCCGGTTTTTCGGCAAGAACCTGTTCCAGGCCTTGATGACGGTGCCCTTCGTGCTGCCGACGGTGGTAACCGCTGCGGCCTTCCGCTCTCTGCTCGGCCCGAACGGCCTGCTCAACACCTGGCTGATGGCAGGTTTCGATCTTGATTCACCGCCGATCATGATCGATCAGACGGTGGCCTTTTTCCTGCTCGCCCACATTTTTTACAACTACTCCCTGGTCTTGAGAATCGTCGGCAGTTACTGGGCCGGACTCGACGTACGTCTCGGCGCGGCAGCCCGGATGCTTGGGGCCTCCCCCTGGCAGACCTTCCGGCGGATTACCTTGCCGCTGCTCATGCCGGCTATCGGCTCTGCGGCACTTCTCGTCTTTATCTTCTGTTTCACCAGCTTCGGAGTGGTCCTCATTCTCGGAGGCCCCGGTTATGCCACGCTCGAGGTGGAAATCTACCGCCAGTCGGTGCAACTCTTCAATCTGCCCATGGCTGCAGCGCTCTCTTTGATCCAGATCGCCGTGAACTTTCTCCTGATGTGGCTGCATGCCCGGCTTGGCAGGAAAGCGCGGATCGGTTTCTACACCGACTCCACGACCGGCGTCGCGGCCATTGCAGAAAGTTTGGGGAAGAAGGCTTTTATCACCGCCAATATTCTGTTCATGGTCGTTCTTCTGGTTACCCCTCTTCTCGCCCTTTTACTTCGCTCGATAACTGCCGATACCGGCCTGACTCTCGACTACTACCGGGCGCTTTTCACCACCGACAACAGGTCGGTGTTCTTTGTCGAACCCATCGCAGCGGTCGCCAACAGCGTCGGCTTTGCCGTTGCGGCAATGGTTCTGGCCGTCGTTCTCGGACTTGCCGCCGCAACCTTCCTTGCCTCGGACCGCACCAAAAAAACTTCTTTCTGGGACGCCATAATCATGCTGCCCCTTGCCACCTCGGCGGTGACGCTCGGTTTCGGCTATATCGTCACCCTCAACAGGCCGCCCTTGAACCTGCGCGATTCGCTTGCCCTCGTTCCCATCGCCCACACCCTGGTCGCCTTTCCTTTCGTGGTCCGCTGCATCCTCCCCAGCCTCAGACAGATCCCGCAGTCGCTCAGGGAAGCTGCCACCCTGCTTGGCGCTTCCCCCTTCGAGGTCTGGCGGCGCATCGATCTGCCGATTGTCAGTCGGGCCGTTCTGGTCGGGGCGGTATTTGCTTTTTCGATCAGCATGGGTGAATTCGGTGCCTCATCATTTGTTACCAGGCCGCATACCCCGACCATGCCAGTGGCGATTTTCAGGTTTCTCGGTCAGCCCGGCGACATGAACTACGGCCAGGCCATGGCCATGAGCAGCATCCTCATGCTGGTAACCTGTTCCGGTTTCTGGCTTGTCGGCCGGATGGATGGATGGGCAAAATTGCCGGATGTACGAAATAAGGAAAAAAAAGTATGACCTCGACGCGCGACAACATCCTCGAAGTGAAGAATCTCTCGAACCGCTATGAAGGATTGCCGCTTCTCCAGAATATCGGTTTCGGCCTCAGCCAGGGAGAAATCCTCTGCCTCCTCGGCCCCTCCGGCTCCGGCAAGACCACCCTGCTGCGACTTGTGGCCGGTCTGGAACGACTGGATACGGGAACTATTTTTTTCCGCGGCCGGGATATTCGCGATATCCCGCCGCACCAACGGAATTTCGGCATGATGTTCCAGGAATACGCCCTCTTCCCCCATAAAAGCGTATGGCAGAACATTGCCTTTGGCCTGGAGATGCAAAAATGCTCTCCGGCAGAGCTGGCACATCGGGTCCGGACCGTGCTTGAGATGGTAGGATTGGCCGACCTGGGACACCGCGGCATCGATGAATTATCGGGAGGCGAACAACAACGGGTCGCTCTCGCACGGAGCCTCGCCCCCGAACCGCAGCTGCTGCTCCTTGACGAACCCCTCGGCTCACTCGACCGCACCCTCAGGGACCGCCTGACCACGGAAATCCGCACCATCCTCAAAAAACTTGGGGTGACCGCCATCTTCGTCACCCACGACCAGGCGGAAGCCTTCAGCGTAGCCGACAAGGTGGCGGTTCTCCATAACGGCCTGCTCCAGCAGTTCGATACCCCGGAAGCCCTCTACAGATTCCCGGCGAACACCACAGTCGCCGGATTTCTGGGCTTCACCAATCTTATCGACGGTCACCTTGACGATCAGGGGATTTTTCATTCACAACTCGGCAGTATGTCGATCATCAATGGGATCAGAAAGGCCAGAGAAAAGATTACGCTGCTGATGCGTCCTGAGGGAGCGAACCTGAGATTGCAGGCATCGGTAACAGCCGATACCCCAACCATTGCCGGAACGGTTACTCACCGAGTCTTCCAGGGCAGCACGTATCGGCTCACCCTGCAAAGCGGCGATGTATCTTTAACCTTTGACCTGCCGATTGACCCGTCGCCACCGGAAAAAGGTGCGCCGATTGAGCTTGTCCTCAATCCTGCTGCACTCGTTTTGATCGATCCTTCCGCATGATTTGTGACGTTTCTCCGCGTCGCATTTTGTTCAATTAACGCTTCAGCCAGAAGGACCTTCCGCCCCAGGCCAGGTTGGTCCCAACCTCTTTTTCATGTCATCCGTTTGAAATAGTAAGCGAGTACTGCAATGATAATAGCCGGAGCGATGAGTGCCATAGGTAACCAGGTGCCGGTGCTGAAAGTGACAATTTGATTGAGGGCGACGAAGGTGACATACCCATAAAAGCCCCATTTCTTCATCTTCCAAAAGCCGATATTGCATATCAGGCCCACTACGGCGACAAATGCCAGGTAGAATGGATACCAGGCGCTGATATCTCGTGCGACACTTGAAAAGACCTTCGGGATAAGAAAAAATACACCGATGAATCCAAGGATACAGATGATGGTAACGACAGGGGGTCGCTGCTGGAGAACCGAAGAAGTGTCTCTCATATTTTTTCAGATAAATCAGTTATATGCTTCAGCGCGGTCCGCTGGATTGATGCAGGTTGAAAGAAGTGAATACCAGAGTGATTCATATAATTCAACACAAATTCATGAGGTACACACTCACTCAGTCCTGTCCGACTTTGGCTGACAGAAGTGAATGCAAGACCTTTGCAAGGTCACCGATCATGAGAGGTTTCTTCAGGAAACCGCCTGCACCGAGCCGGAGTGTTTCCTTGACGTCTTCCGTTTCGGCGTAGCCGCTCACGACGATGGCCTTCTGGCCGGGATACAGCCGGATAATCCTGTCATAGGTTTCCCGGCCGCTCATGCCGGGACTCATTATCATATCGAGGATGATAAGGTCAACAGGCTGGTGTTTGACAAATTCGACAGCATCTTCACCGCAGGCCACCGATTCAACCCTGTAGCCGAGCTTCTCGATGATGCTGCAGGTAATGATGCGCTGCGCGGCGACATCGTCGACTATCAGGATCAGTTCACCATTGCCGATGAATGATGAAAAATCTGCTACTGCGTCAGGGTTGCGTTCCGGTTGGCAGGTGACCGGAAAATAGATGGTGAACCGTGTCTCGGTCGGTGAACTGTCGACTGTAATATATCCCTGGTGATCCTGAACAACATTCCAAACCACCGTCAAGCCAAGACCGGTTCCGCTTCTTCCCATAACCTTTTTGGAATAGAAGGGTTCGAAGATCTTTTCCAAATCCTCCTTGGAAATACCATCGCCCTGATCGGCGACCGTCAGGATGACATATTCACCTTTTTTGATCTCATTATCACCCTCACCTCGTACATCGATCTGAACATTTGCAGTCGTAATCCGCACGGCTCCGGACGAATTGATGGCTTCAAAGCCGTTTGAGACAAGGTTCATCAGAATTTTCCGGATATGAATGCGGGAACCTAAGATATTCTTCAGATGCTTATCCAGGGAACATTCGAGCTTCACACCGGGATGGTACTGCCGAACAAGGCGATACTCGGGCGAGTCAAGGTAATCTTCTATGATGGAGTTGATTTTGACAGCCTCTTTCTCCATCGCCACACCCCGGGCAACGGTCAGGAGGTCCTGGACTATGGCCGTGGCCCGCAGGCCGGATTCGCGCATGAGTTCGATCGGTCGGCGCAACTTGTGATTTTTCGGCAGCTCCAGAAGGATCAGTTCCGGATAGCTTACGATGCCGGAAAAGATGTTGTTGAGGTCGTGGGCAACGCCGCCGGCCAGCAGGCCAAGCGATTCCATTTTTTTTAAGCGGACTTCGCTTGCGCGGCTTTCCTGCAGTTCCTTTTCCTTATTGTTCCGTAGAGTGACGTCGCTCAGAGTATTGATTATCCGTGTATCGGGCAGATAGACGGCTCGGAATTCGATATCCTTGATCCGGCCGTTTTTACAGGTCACTCGATATTCGCAAGCCGATCCATCCCTTCCGAAACTTTTCCAATGCGTTTTGACATGCTGCAGGTAATCGGGTTCAGGAAAGGCAAGGGCCGGCCAGTGGCGCATATTCGGCAGATCATCGAAGCCGTAGCCGGTGATATCGGTGAAAATGGAATTGAGCTGAACGAGATCGCGATTCTTGCCCCAGACGGCGATGCCAAGAGGAAGGTGGTGCAGGAGGTTTTGCAGAAGGTTATGTTGCATCTGCAACTCGTCCCTTGCCTCGGATTCGCGGAGGATTGCTGTTCGCTGACGGATGAGCAGATAGATCAGCAAGAAAACCAACAGCAATGTCAGGACATAGAGGACGTTGACAGCCTGCTGGAAGGCCTCCAGCCGCTTCTTCTGACTATCGAGGGTGGCCTGGGCCGCCAATCTGGAATGGTGGCCGATTTTCGCCGCTTTCCGAAATGTCTCGCTTATCCGTGATTCGACAATTGAAAGGGTGACGCCGGAATCGGGCCCCCAGCCAGACACTCCTTCTTCGAGCCAGATCTGCAGATCGGCTATCGCCGGCGCCACCACGGCATGGAAAGCGGAAGCATTGACGTGATTATTGATGACATAGGTGTCTCGGAGTTCGACAATCAGCTGGTGGGTTGTATCGACCGCAGTTCGAAGTACACCCGTCTGCACCGGATCTTTTGTAGCCGCGGCGATCCGCGCGAAAGTAACGACATCGGCGAGGCCGTCGAGAACGACCGACAGGGAATTGAGTTCTGTCAGGAGCGTTGACGGCAGATTGCTCTCTATGGAATGCAGCGTCTTGTTGGTGTAGACGATCACACAGACAGAGGAGAGGATCACGGCCAGAATACTGCCGATAAGTGCTCTCTGTAACATGGAATACCTGCTGCGTTTTCTTAAAGTGATCACTGGCGGCTGGTCTTGATATCATCATAGAATCGACGTGCACCGGGATGCAATGGAATCGAGATGCCGTTGAGTGCGGATGCCAGTGTTATATTTTTCCCTTGCGGGTGTCCCTGAACGAGAAGCTCTTTGGTCTTTCTGCTGAAAAGAACCTCGGTCAGGGCGTAAGCCATATCGTCTGCCATATCGCTGTTGACTACGAACAGAGCGTAGACTTCTATGGTCGGAGTCTCTGAAATACCGGAATACACGTCTTTTTCGATATTGCCTTTGGTAAGATAGGGATATCTTCTGGTGATATTTTCGGCGATAAAAGGATCGATTGCAAGCAGGTGCAGACCGACCGGTAATAATTTTGTCACTGCCGCCATCGGCGTGCCCGCCATCATGGAAAATCCCTGAAGCTGTCCGTTTTTCATCTTGTCTTCGGTAAAGACCGGTTTGAGATACTGGGGAAGGATGTCATTTTCTGTCAACCCATAGGCGGACAGCACAATCTCGGTTACCAGTCGCGTTCCCGATCCGGGTTCATCCACCGAAATCCGTTTTCCTCTTAGATCGTTATAACTACGGATACCTGCATCTTTTCGCACGACCATCTGGAATTTTTCCGAATAGAGGCTGGCAATGGCCCGGAGTTTTGCGGAATGAGGTTCCGAAGCGAACTCTCTTTGCCCATTATAGGCATAGGAGGCGATATCCGCCTGAACCAGTCCGGCCCCGAGTTCGCCGTTGCTCACCATCCGGGCGTTTTCCATGGATCCGGCAGAATTCTGGGCGATTGCAATGATACCATGCAAAGGAGAATCCTTCTGTTCGGCCTGCATGGTGATCCCGGTCGCGATCTGCTTGCCGATCGGATAATACACACCGGTACTGCCGCCGGTGCCTATTCGAAAATGTTCAAAAGCACAGACCGGTGCAGCCGTACCTGCCTGAATCATCAGAAACACGGGCATAATCAGGAAAATGAAACGGACGATTCGAGCGATGCGGGACAGGTTCATTGACGTCGGTGTCATCATGGCAGCTCAGGAAGATAAAGGGGGACAGAGGGGCAGGTACGATTTTAAGTAAAGTTTATCATAGCGGAAGTGTGAAAACAAAGGGGAAGCGACGGAGAACACTCTTTTGGCGCCTGATTTTTAAACCAAGGTATGAGTACTGCCGGCGGGACGGAGCACGTGGTAATGGTTGCAGCCAAAAAAATTGCAAAACGTCACATGAAAGAGTAGTTTGGCAGCATTTGATTCGCATCGCTCTCGGTTGAAGCTGAAAGAGTACAGGCTCACAGAGAGAGCAGCTTTTTACTTCCTCATTCCTTCAACATTACCATCCGGAGAATCATGGCCAGAATAGTAATCAGCGGTACCGGAGTGTTCACACCTCCATTTTCCATTTCAAATGAAGAACTCGTCCGCTCCTTTAATACTTTTGTCCAGAATTTCAACAGAGAACACCGGGACAAGATTGCCAGTGGTTCCTGTCAGGCGTTAGCCGAGTCCAGTGCCGAGTTCATTGAAAAAGCTTCTGGAATAAAGAGCAGGTTTGTCGTTGATCGAGAGGGAATCCTCGATCCGGAGGTGATGTGCCCGCGTTTGCCGAAACGATCCGTCGAAGAAGGATCGCTCCAGTGCGAAATGAGCGTTGCAGCTGCCAGAGAAGCCATGCGGCGGGCCGGCAAAAATCCCGAGGATATAGATGCGGTTATCGTCTCCTGCTCCAACATGGAACGCCCTTATCCGGCAATTGCCGTGGAAGTGCAGGAGGCACTGGGCATTTCCGGTTTTGCCTTTGACATGAATATTGCCTGTTCTTCGGCAACCTTTGGCATTCAGACAGCAGTCGACTCGATTTTCAGAGGCAATGCCCGGGCAATCCTCATGGTGAATCCCGAGATCTGCACCGGTCATCTGAACTTTCGCGATCGCGACAGTCACTTTATCTTTGGCGATGTGTGTACTGCAGTAATTATCGAACGGGAAGAGCATTGCCGTAAAAAAGATGTCTTTGAGATTGTCGGGACAAAACTGGGAACCAAATATTCCACCAACATCTTCAATGGCTTTGGCTTTCTCAATCGAACCAGACCCGACCAGGGCCCTGAAAAAGAAAGGCTTTTCGTCCAGGAAGGCAGGAAGGTTTTCAAGGAAGTGATTCCTTTTGCCACGGAAATCATCCGGAATCATCTTGCAGAGTACAACATTGCCCCGACCGATCTGAAAAGGGTCTGGCTCCATCAGGCAAATTTAAACATGAACCAGCTCATATGTAAAAAACTGCTCGGTACCGAGATAACCGGTGATATTACCCCGACGATCCTCGATACCTACGCCAATACCGCATCGGCCGGATCGATTATATGCTTCCATCAAAACCATGAGGACCTGCAGGAACATGATCTTGGGGTAATCTGTTCATTTGGCGCCGGATATTCCGTCGGCAACATTATAGTGCGCAGGATAGTTCTTTGAGATATCTGCAACCTAAATCACCTTATATTTCTCCCTGAGCATCTGCGAAAGGTGGTTGACCATTGTAAATGCGTTTTCCACAGTTTGCCCTTTGTCCGGATTGACAAGGCAGCATGTTGCAGGCGACAACATGCTGCGATCGATGATCTGTTCGAGATCCACTCCTTTTTTACCCAGATGATGCCATATTCCTTCCAGCTTCATGAGGAGAAATCCGAGGCTTTCTTTGCTGAACATCTCATAGCCGGTGGGAACGATACCCCAGACCAGCACCCCACCCCGGTCGAGAAATTTCCTGATCGAGGCGGTGCAGGAAGAAAATATCTCGGCATTGGTGTAAATATCCATTGAGAGGATATCCATATCAAGATTGAGAAGAAAATCCCAGTCCGGATTTCCACACAGATGAATGCCCCGGGGGCCATCGACCATACCGAAAAAATTGTCCAGATCGATTTTCGCCTTCTGTTCCCCATAGCCGGACATCGCCGAGAATATGAATTGCAGCCCCGGTTCGTCGATGAACATGAAGGCGTTCGAGTTCCTCTTTTTGAGTCGGGCCAGCTGGACATTTATTCTTTTTGCCATAAACTCGATCATAAATGGCCTTATGGTGTCATCGAAGAGGATGGGCCGGTCATCCTGGTCGAGAACATTGAAGCCAAAACTGATCGGACCTTCCAGCTGCCCGCGGATAGCGGGCTTTTCGGCGAGGTCTCTGGTCAGGAAGTCATGATATACGACGGAGTATTTCTCGCTGATATCGAAGTACGTCGGATCGTCGAACCGGCTCATGGTCTCTTCATATTCATCAATGAATTTTTCCATTGAAAACCGCAGGGTCTTTTTCTCCATGTCCAGGACAATACCAGGAAAATGCTCGGCAGCCTGAACGTACATGTCCTCGTAATAGCTGAAGTTCGGCAGCTGCGGCCAAAACGGAACATCAAGCGAGAGTGCAAGGTCGAGAGCCTGCTTCACATCCGTCTGGGGCATCACGGCCATAGCCGTGGTCAAGAGATTTCCGGGTATCGGCATAGGGTTATCCTCTTTTGCTGTTGATTGCGGACAACAAGGCATTGAGCGAAAGAATGGATCGGCAGTTGAAGAATCCACGATAATATGACGTAGGTCAATTACTTTGTGAGAAATATTGTCTATCTTGTCGAAGAGACGATACCATCGCAAAATACAAAATATTTGCGCGAAAGAGGAGGAACACATGAAAAAATCGAGCCCGGAAGAATGCGCCCCTCTCCCTCTGGAAATTTCCGAGGAAGATGTAATCGAGGCTATGAAGAGTATCCCGGGGTATATCGATATCACCCCCGGCGATTTCAAGGAAGTGTATCAAACCGCCTATAATCTGGCGATAAAACGGCTGTTCAATACCCTGACAGCCTCTCAGATAATGACCGAATCGGTGTTGTCGATCGATCAGGGAATGGATCTCGTCGAGGCGGCAGGCCTGCTGGCGCAAACCCGGATCTCGGGGGCGCCCGTCGTTAATAATGAAGGCAAAATCGTCGGCATTGTCTCGGAAAAAGACTTTCTCAAAGAAATGGGGGTTGGCGAAAAGCCATCCTTCATGCAGATAGCCAATCATTGCCTGAACAACAAAAACTGCATGATCGGCCGATTGCATAACAAGACGGTGGGCGACATCATGACCAGACAGCCGATAACCGGGACACCGGAAATGACCATCGGCGCCATCTCCGCTCTTTTTGCCGAAAAGCAGATCAACCGGTTGCCGATTGTCGATGAGGAAGGGCATCCTGTCAGTATCGTCACCCGTACCGATCTGGCCTACTCCTTTCACTTCTGCGGCAGGAGACCAAAGCCATGAACTACTTCGCCAAGATGAAGGGCGGCGGTCAAAGTCCGCCAAAGGTTGGATCGATTGAAGTTCTCTGGTCGTGGATCGGCAGTTTTCTGGGCATCGCTGCGGTCTCCCTCATCCACTCGAAGATGCTCGATCAGACGGGCTTGATGATGATCATCGGCTCGTTCGGCGCTTCGGCTGTACTTATCTACGGCGCCGTTCGCAGCCCCCTGGCGCAGCCGAGGAATCTGCTCGGCGGCCATGTTCTCTCGGCCATCATCGGCGTGACCGCCTTCCAATGGCTGGGCGGCGACACCTGGCCTGCGGCCGCCGTGGCTGTTTCCACCTCCATTGCAGTGATGCACCTCACCAAGACTCTCCACCCACCGGGGGGAGCTACCGCCCTGATCGCCGTAATCGGCGGCGAGAGCGTCCACAATCTCGGCTACCTGTACGTCTTGATGCCGACCGCGCTGGGAGCAGGCGTAATGCTTGCAATTGCCCTGATCGTCAACAATATCCCGAAGAACCGGAGATACCCGGAATTCTGGTCTTAGAAGAGAAGGATTTCGATAAACTTTGTTTTTATGAAATTCATATCTATATTTTGATTTCTTGCTCGGGATGTCTGCGCAAGATGAAGCTCATCAATTCCCCTAGTTCTCTCCTTCATAGAAATCATGAATATGGACGAAAGATCAGCTGCCTCTGCAGTTTCCGCGAGAAGGTCCTATTTGGTACTGTATGCCGTCTGCGTGGTACTCCTGGCATCCATTTTTTTCTTAGACCTGTCCATGGCTTCCGGCGTAGCGGTGGGCGTTTTATATGTCGTTGTGGTGTTGCTGTCGCTGTGGACTCCTCATAACACAGCCACGCTCATTTTCTCGTTGGTGGCATCGTTCTTGATAATTGCAGTCTTCTTTTATAAACCGGACGCAGTGGAAATGTGGAAAGTGGTATTCAATCGCGGGATATCGCTCTTTGCCGTCTGGGTTACCGCAATACTCGGTCTTACGAGAAAGAAAATAGAACAACAGCGCAACATGATTCATGGCGAACGGGAAAAGGCCATCAAGGAGGTGCGGATACTGCGTGGTTTTCTGCCTATTTGTTCTTCGTGTAAAAAAATCAGGGACGACAGGGGATACTGGAACCAGATCGAGGGATATATCAAAGATCATTCGGAAGCTGAATTCACCCACAGTATTTGTCCCGAATGTGCCGAAAAGCTTTATCCTGATTTTTACAAGAAAATGGATTTTCGGAAGAAACACCAAGAAACCCCAACGGCAGAGAGATGAAATGCAACACAACATGGAACCAGACTCTTCATTGTCGACTGATGGGGACCTGAATATCGGAAAAAATTGTATCCACACCTCGAAATAAGTACACTTAGCCAAACGCACATCGCATAATACGTGTTCAGGATGCAGATTATCATGAACTTTCTTTTGCGACCACCACAATAGCAGGCATTCTCAGGAACAAAATGAGCAAACCGCGTATTGTTATTATCGACGACTCCCTCCAGCAACGGGGTATGATTAAAAGCATTCTTGCCCCTGTCGATGCGGATTACTTTGAATTATCCGACGGAAGAAACTGTGCCGCTGTTCTCGGCAAAATCCGGCCCGATCTTATTATTGCGAAAATCTCCACTTCATTCCGGGGAGGGCGCAATCTATGTGCTCTCCTCAAGGAAGATCCGTCTTTCGACGATCTGCCGCTGATTCTCCTGGGACACGGCGAAGAAGCCGAAGATATCGCCCAGGGAATGGCCACCAATGCCTTTGTCTATCTGGACACATATGAAATACAGGAAAAGCTTGTCCCCACCGTGCAGAAAGCTTTTGCTCAATCCGGCATTCCTCAAACCGGCAGAAGCATCCTTGTTGTGGATGATTCAAGCTCCGTCCGGCTGCTGCTGGATGAAGAGCTTGCCAAGGCGGGATACCAGGTGCTGTCTGCGGAAAACGGCAAAGATGCTCTGGCAGTCCTCCAGCAAACCCAGCCGGATGTCATTCTCTCGGATGTCTACATGCCCGAGATGAACGGCATTGAACTCTGCGAAACCCTTCATCGCGATCCGCGGTACTCCGGCATTCCCTTCGTCGTCATGAGCACGGAAAACGATGCCGGAAACATGAAGAAGATGATGCAGTTCGGTGCTGCGGCATTCATCATCAAACCGTTTAACCTCGAACAGCTGACGATGACCCTGAACAAAATCTTCTCCTATGAGTTTCTCCTGCTCCTGAAGGAAAACGAGCGACTCGACGGTGAGCAGAAACTCCTGCTGGCGGGTATCACCAGCCTGGTCAATGCCTTGGAAGCTCGCGACAACTATACCCGCGGCCATTCGGAAAGGGTTTCACAGATTCTGGCAGGTCTGGTCCGGCATATTGGCGGCAGCCAGCGTGAAATCGAGCGCGCCCGGATAGCAGGACGACTCCACGACATAGGCAAAATCGGCATCAGGGACGATGTGCTTTTAAAACCGGGACGGCTCAGCAAGGAAGAATTCGATCACATTAAACAGCACCCGTCGATCGGGGCGTCCATCATCCAGACTATTCCCAGCATTGCCGATATCCTGCCGGTGATATCTTTCCACCATGAACGGGTAGACGGCAACGGCTACCCGGAGGGGTTGAAGGGTTCGGATATTCCCTTCTGGGCCCGCCTGACCGCAGTCGCCGACACCTACGATGCATTGACCAGCGACAGGCCTTACCGAGATGGGATGGAGCATAAAAAGGCCATCGCCGTCATCAATGAGGTGGCCGGCTCCCAACTCTGTCCCGAAAGCGTTCGTCTTTTCCTCGAGTGGAGCAAACAGGAAATGAAAGAAAAAATCCGCAACATCTGAGCATTTAATAATTATTGCCAAAGTTGTCCGGAAAAGATAGTTATGGTGGGTGGTTCTTTCTTGGAAAGAAACAAGGCGGAAGACCTGCACAACGACAGTTTCGTCCCGATTATTCAGGAGCTCTACGATTTGAAGAAGCAGGAGCTTTCAGGCGGCCAGGTCAACCAGGCCAAAATGAATGAGCTTGACGGCAAAGCTGATGAAACAGGGGAAAAGGTACTCGAGATACTGGGCGGCGTGGAGGACGGCGCCAAGGAGACCATCTCCCGGTCCAAAGAAGATGCCTTGTCCTCGGTAACCCTGGCAAATCGTCTGCTGGCGCTGTCGACAGGGCTCGGTCTGCTGGCGGCGGGACTTCTCGGATTTTTCATCAGTCGATCAATCACCAGGCCCGTCGGCCGAGCAGTTTCTTTCACCGAGTCAATTGTCCAGGGTGATCTGACAAAACAGTTGGATATCACGCAGAAAGACGAAATCGGCGCCATGGCCGTCTCCCTGAACGCGATGGTTGTCCAACTACGTTCAATGATCGGCAGCATTGTCAATGGCGTTGAGCAGCTCACCGCCTCCTCGAATGGGTTGACGGCGATTTCGAAGCAGTTGTGTTCCGCGGCTGGGAAAACAGCTCAAAACTCAGGAACAGTGGCTGCCGCTACCGAGGAGATGAGCGCCAACATCCAGTCGGTTTTGGCAGCCCTGGAGCAGTCGACATCGAATGTCAATATGGTAGCGTCCTCGGCCTTCCTTTAATGACTCAGCGTCTTATGAACCTAGTCTTTATATTTTGGAAATATTAACTCCTTTCTTCCGATCTAAAGCTAAGAATGTCCCCTATCCTTGACATAAGAACTTTGGTTTTGATCTACGTAGGTATCAGTATCGGACAGGCGGTGGTGCTGGTGTATT
>Ga0209643_1000225_pt1 | contig 134174 bp, 129 predicted proteins | sample AutmiccBRH37_all_FD_187383 | JGI IMG/M metagenome (GOLD analysis project Ga0209643, IMG submission 187383) | Deep subsurface microbial communities from Mt. Terri, Switzerland - Autotrophic microbial communities BRH/37_all (SPAdes) (version 2) | ecosystem: Environmental > Aquatic > Deep...
AGTTGCAGCAGGAGGTAATGTAGGCCGGACTTAAATCGCTCCGCCTACCCATTAGCGACAATGCAGCGACCCTCAAGCGACCCCGGAAAAACTCTGGGCTTGCATAAAAATGCTTTGGTGCTTCAGTGCTTCAGTGCTTCAGTACTTTAATGCTTTAATGCGTCATATACTTTCCTAAACGATAAAAAAGAAAAAAAACGATAACCGATACCCGCCGGCAGGAATAATTTATGCGACACGGAATTATGTAATATGCAGCAATAAGAAATGTGACACTGATTTATCCGGGAAAACAGGAGGATGACATGCAATTATCAGAGGCGGTTTTAGGCCGGAGAAGCATAAGAAAGTTTAAAAACAAGCCGGTTCCGGAGGGAGACATTCTGGAAATTATCAGACTGGCCTCTCATGCACCCAGCGCCGGAAACCAACAGATGTGGCATTTTACCGTAATCACCGGCGGGGAGGTAAAAACCAGTCTGGCCTCAGCCATTAATGAAACCTTTAAAGAGATAGCCGCAGAGGCCGGGGCCGAAGAAAACCGGCTTGAAGGCCCCACCCGTTCAGCCACATTTTTCAGAAACGCCCCGGTGCTCATTGCAGTATCAACCTCCAGATACAGCACCAGGGTTGATGAGACCCTTCTGGTGGCCGGCAGAAGCCAACTGGAGGTTGACCATCTAAGGTGCCGCCCGGATCTTCAATCCATCGGCGCAGTCGTGCAAACCCTACTTCTGGGGGCCTTTGAAAAGGGACTGGGCACATGCTACATGACCGGTCCCATGGGCGCCAGATTCCGGCTGGAGGAAATGCTGGACATAAAACCCCCGGCCTCACTGGCCGCCTTTGTTGCCATGGGCTACCCGGATATGGAGCCCGGCGAGAAAAAAGTTAAAGATATTTCCCAAATTGTCACTTTCATAAGGTGACCGGCATCCGGCAAAACAATGGATCAATCCTCAGTTTTTTTCAATCCTGTCAGACAGCAACCTCCCTATGGGGCCTTCTTCATTAATGTAGTTTACAATCTTACGGTAAGGAATTTCAAATTCAGGAATACCGACATACCCTGGGGTATATTCATATGTCTGGAAATAAATAACCAGTTTTTTGGGGGTGAGGTAATAATCCTGATTAACGGTAATACCCCTAAACTCATTAATCATGGGCAAGTCTCTTTCCTTGAACTGCTGGCTGATTATTTGGTTTAGTATCATGATAAAACCGGTGCCCCGCTGAAACAGATCCCCCAGAGCGTATACCTTTCCGGTTGCCAAATCCACCGTAACCGATTTCACCATGGTGGCACCATGGGCAGCTTGCTCAGGATACATGTAATTCTCCAGCCGTATACTCAAGATACCGTTTTTGTTCACCCCTATTTTATAGGTTCCGGTCATCTCCTGTATTTTCAATCCGCTGGTATCCGGCCACTGGCGCTGCTCTGCCAGCAGCCCCTGCACACGGTCCAGAATGGCGCGGTTGATCCTTTCCTGCACTTCGGTATCCGGCAGCCCAGCCACCTGGGGATAAACTATGTTTATTCCGTTCTGCTCAATTCTTTCCTCCACTATTTGCGCGCTTATGCCCATAGACATTTTAATAACCTCCCGGCATTGTGTTATCTGTGGTTATATGCTATTCCTCCGGTAAATGTTTTGTACTAAATGCAATTTAGTTTTTCCGGTTGCAGGTATTTTTTGACATAGCCTAGAAATTATGGATATCCGGTCGCATTACGCCGGTAATAACGACTAAGGGGCTTTATAATATGCTATCCATTGTAAACAGTACTGCCCTTAACGGGCTTGAAGGCCACCTGGTGCGGGTTGAGGTGGACGTTTCTAATGGTCTGCCCGCATTTGATCTGTCCGGGCTTCCGGACGCCTCGGTAAAGGAGGCCCGGGACCGGGTGAGATCAGCCATCAGGAACGCCGGGTTCGAGTTCCCCGCCCAGAGGATAACGGTTAATCTGGCCCCGGCCGATATTAAAAAAGAAGGTTCCATGTATGATTTGGCCATTGCGGTGGGTATCCTGGCGGCCACAGAACAGATGGACCCGGTTGTCTGCGGGCGGCACGCCTTTATGGGCGAACTTTCCCTGAACGGCGGGGTCAGGGGGGTGGCCGGAGTGCTCCCCAATGTACTGGCGGCCTGCGATAAAGGAATAGCATCGGTGGTGGTGCCCCTGGACAATGCTGATGAGGCCGCCCTGTCAGGAAAGGCCGAGGTCCGCCCGGTATCTTCCCTGAACCAGCTGGCCGGATTCTTACGGGGAGAAATAGAGATACCACCCCACCGGGTGGATGTGGAAAATATTTTGAAATGCACTGAAACAACTCAGCACGACCTTTCCGGGGTTCAGGGTCAGTACACCGCCCGCAGAGCCCTGGAGGTGGCTGCAGCCGGCGGCCACAACATGATCATGGTAGGCAGCCCGGGCTCCGGCAAAACCATGCTGGCCCGCTGCCTTCCCGGCATACTGCCCCAAATCAGCTTTGAAGAAGCCATGGAAACCACCAAAATATACAGCCTGGCCGGACTCCTGAAGCCGGGATCCCCGGTGATAACCTCCCGTCCCTTCAGAACACCCCACCACAGCGCCTCGGCAGTTTCACTGGTGGGGGGAGGAAAATTCCCCCGGCCCGGAGAAATTTCCCTGGCCCACAACGGTGTCTTATTCCTTGACGAGATGCCCGAATTCACCAAGGACTGCTTAGAGGCCCTGAGGCAGCCCATGGAGGACGGTGTGGTCACCATTTCCAGGATCAACGCCACCATCACCTATCCCGCCAGGATCATGCTGGTGGCAGCCTGCAACCCCTGTCCGTGAAGGTAATAACATTGACCTATTAGTAGTAAAAGAGGAAGCAATGCCGCCCTGGCTACTGGGCTTTCAGTATGCTGGAGATACCCCCGGGGCTCGGCTGCGGAAAGCCAGGCTGGCAAAGAACATGACCATTGCTGATCTGGTCAGTGTAACCGGCCTTGGCAAACCTACCATATACAAACTGGAGGCAGATAAGGCCACCGCCCAGCCGCCATGCATGAGGATTTTAGCCGGCACTCTCGGGGTATCAATAGCCTACCTGGGCAAATACGAGAATTTACCAGAGAATACGCTGGGCCAGAAAATAAAAAAAGCCCGGCTTTATCATGGCTATACAAAGGCAGAGTTTTCCCGGCAGATGGGTGTTGATGTAAAGACTTTGAGGTGCTGGGAGTCAGGAGAGCGTAGACCGCTGGACAGACATTATCATCAATTGGAAAAATACTTATCTGTTCTTAATCCGCCTATCTCGCAACAAATTAACCTCCCTCATGGATAGCAAATATCTTGTGTCGCCGGGGGATACCTTATACTTTTTAAGAATCCCCTGATTTGCCAATTCTTTTGTTTCCTCTTTTGTTATACCCATAGCTTCAGCTGGAGCAGACAAACAGCCGGGCCTGTGAGTCGGAGAGACATGGGCCGACCCCCCTGACCTACCGGATATCATGGGTCCGAGGTTTGCTTCGAGTAGCGGTACAGGAGGGTACCTACCTACCTCGAAAACTGCCTCTTCAGGGAGGTGGAGAGCCTGAGGGATCGCGGGAAGATACTAAACGTCACAGCCATGTTTAACGAGGCCATCCGCGAACACATCCAAAAGTACCACGGGGGCCGTCAGCCGCTGTCACCACAATCTTCAGAGTACGCAACTGCCCAAACTCGCAGTAAGATATATTATTATGGCAGTTCTGCCGTACCAGTTTAAGTCTGGTCTCCGGCACCATTTGATATACCAGTTATTTCGGAGGAATATGCAATTAAACAAAGGCATAAAAGAAATCGTGCTAGAAAAACGGGTCCGGGGATTTCCTGAAATTCTCCCGGAACCGTTTTTTTACATGCTGCCTATTTAGAGTAACATCGTACTTATATGAAGCCTCCTCCAAATAACCATAATACTCAAAACCCCCGAGATTAATCGGGGGCTTTCTCTAATATATCTATAAGCTTTCTCAAATCCTCCGCTGTCACCCCATTCTCTGCCAGCCCCCTGACCAATCGGAGATATGGTAGGCACCGCAGGTCGGCCAGAGTGAGCAGATCCTCTCCTGTCAAATGTGTCGTCAGTGTGTACCCTCCCCTTAAGTACCCAGGGGTAACTTCCAGAACCGAAGCTATACGTGCTAGGGTATCCTCAGAGGGAATGTGTCCCCGCATGATACGTGACATGGTTGGACGGGACAGACCTGCAATTCTACCAAGTTGAGCTGGTGTCATGCCCCGTCGATTTAACACTCCCCTAATCTTTTCATCAATATTCATGAATTCACCCCCCGGACATACTATTTCGGGGTGACCAAGATGCTATCCTTCCCTGTGAAACCAATGCTCTTACAATCCAGAAAAGATCCCATTAACTCAGAAGATTGTATCTTTGAATGGAAAGTTGACGGAATCCGGTGCATTATGTTTTTCGATCATTGCCATGTGCGCTACAAAGCAAGACCGGAAAGGACTGTTCCAAGCAGTTCCCGGAGTTAATGGTCCCCCAACTGGAGGCTCAGGAGTCCGTCCTTGATGGTGAGATTACGATCCTTACCGGTGGAAAGCCAGACTTCGAAGGGGTCATGGAGAGATACCTGGCCAGCGAGAGAAAGGTAGCCTCCCTTGTACATTCAAAGCCATCTGTCTACATAGTCTGGGATATACTCTGGCTGGATGGACGGCAGGTAATGGACCGGCCTCTGTTAGAGAGAAAGAAACTTTTGGATAAGGTTCTTGGGGATAAGGCTGAAGTCAGGAAAATTGACTGGGTTGATACTGAGGGCTTAGCTCTGTGGGAAGCCGTCAAGGAACACGGTCTGGAGGGTATGGTGGCAAAGAAGAAAAATAGTCGGTACGTCCCTGGGCAAAGGTCGGCTGCCTGGCTAAAAATAAAGAATTACCAAGAGGCCACGGCCAATGTGTTCGGCTACTCCCGGAAGGACGGTGGGGTCTTGGTGGGGACAGGAGCTAGGGTCCAGAGCCACGCTATTGGGATGAGTGCGGTGGATAGGGCGGCCCTGTGGGAACTGCTGGATGAGTACGGGACAGAGAAGGGCGAAAATATCCTGTTACCACCTGGGATTCAAGGCAAGGTAAAGTTCACAACGTGGTCACCTCGAGGCGTCATGCGAGATTGCTGTTGGGTTGGGTTCTTATTAGATAGGGAATAATACCTTCATAATTCAGTGGGGGTGTTTAAATGCCTGAAGGTAAAAAACTTAAAGTGACTAAAAATACTGATCATTGTCGTGGTGGCCTCGGAGGAGTATGCAACGATAAAGATGTTACTGAGAGTGTAATACAAAACATTGAAAATGCCGACGGAGCACCAAGCCCTAACCCGAACAAGTGACTGTAGAACCCGGCCCCGCTGGATTTTTCAAATTATTCTTCACCGAACTTTAGGTTTTTTTGGTTTACGGTATATGTCTAAATGGCTAAATTTGATGCCTATAAAAGGGTTGATAGAATAATCTGGAATGATATAAAATTTTCATGGAAAACGTCAAATTTTAGGAGAATATCTTATGAATAAACAGTTAGAAACAACCCTGAAAATTGAGTCGATAAAAAACTCAGACCTGAGCGAAGTAGAAAAAACAGTTAAAGTAATAGAACTTGCAAGAGCACTCGGGAAATTTTTGCTTGAAGAACGGTTAAAAAAGTAAACCCGGTCCCGCCAGGTTTTATGCCTTTCACCCCAGTTGGTCTAGGTGCCAGAGTTGGAGATATTGCAATTCCTTTAGCCGGCGCTTCAGCTGGCGTTTTTCCTGGGGGTCAGGGGTTTCTTCTATCTGCTCCTTAAGTTGATAGATTTGGGTTTTAGTTTTTTCGATGGCGTCGCGAAGATCAGAGGGTATCATATTACAAACCCCTCCGGTGACTGACCTCTGCCCAAACCAAATAGGCAACCCCGACAACAAGAGCTACGACAGCCCAAATGGATAAACCATGTCCCACGTACTCCAACATACTTTCGAAAAGGTCACGATTCCAACTACTAACCCCGGAACCGAATATGGCAGCGCTGAGGTAGCGCACACCGTAGAGAAATGCTGCAATCGAAATCAAGGTTACGCCTACAGTGCGTCTGGACATATTGACAACATCCTTCTTTCCAAATGATTCTTATTTCGAAATAGAGTAAGATATATCTTTCCCATTAGTTACAAAAAGTATAGTTCCCTTTTCATCCGTCCTCAGCACCTCAACCCCGGCTTTTTTAAGCTTATCAATGGTACCCTTGTGAGGATGATTGTAGTCGTTATTGGCCCCCACACTTATAACGGCATATTTGGGGCTGACCGCTTTTAGAAAACCGGCAGAGGTTGATGACTTACTACCATGGTGGCCAACTTTTAATACGTCGGCTTTCGGACTAACCACGCTGCTGGCCAGCATTTCAAACTCCGACTGTTCCTCGGCATCCCCGGTTAAAAGAAAACTCACATGGTCATATGTAATTTTGATTACCGCAGAGTGATTATTCAGGCTCTCATATTCGCCTTTATGAGGAGCTATAATGTCGGCAGTTAGGTTGTCTGCCTTCATTATATTTACACCGGCCTTGGCAGTTATAATTTTTAAACCCTTGTCTTTAATGGCAGCAAGAACATCCCGGAAGGTTTTCGTGGTTGTAGTAGCCCGGGGCATATATACTTCCCCGATCTGGAAGCTTTTTATAACGGTATCCATGCTACCAATATGATCTTCATGTGGATGTGTACCTACCAGGAAATCAATTTTACTTACCCCGGCCTTTTTTAAATAGTTGGTTATGGTGTTGGCACTGTCATTTTTCCCGGCATCCACCAACATGTTCTGACCGCCCGGGAACTGGACAAGGATAGAGTCACCCTGGCCGACGTCTAAGAAATGGACCTTAAGCTCAGGCCTCTTCTGTGTGTCCTGGGCTTGGGCCTGGGGAGCGGTCTGTTGCGTGGTGGCCTTTTCGGCCGGAGCTTTGGAATTGGAACAACCGGCTATAAATATAACGGTAAGAATAATGATAAGTAGTTTCTTCATGCGGCACCTCAATCTTTGAAAAGGCTGTCAGCCATTTTCTCAGTTGACTCTTTTAGTTTTTCGGTGGCCTCTTTGTCAACAGTGATTTGTATTTGAATAACATCCCCCTCTTTAGCCCCTTTCGGCAGAAGCAATTTGGGGATATGGAATACTCTCCGGTTCATCTCTATTAAGGCGTATTCTCCTTCGAAGCGATCAATGATGAGCATACTAAACCTCCATTATATGGTTCTTTACTTTAGTTAACATGAGTAATGCAGTTGTTGTAAAAAAATAGCAGTTAGCGAACCTTGAAAAATAGAAGAATTTTAGAAACTCCCTTGACATTTCAAAAATGCTCCCATAATTGCCAAGAATACCATTTTTTTACTGGTATATCTTCTGATTAAGGGTGATGCTACTTGAAAACATTGCAAAAACCAAGATTTTGCAATCTACCTCAAGGGGAATGTGCTGGAGCACCGATTTTACTGAAACTATGGGAGCACTTTGACTTTTCTTTTTTCTTAACCCAGGCTGGAATACATAAAATACGCAGTGTTCCTACCTGGATGTTATCCTTTTTGTATGTCATCGGTCCTATTGCCCCATGTTCTTCTGTTTTTAAAATGGCCGAACTAGCAGGTAAGGATGCCCTGCTAAAGGTGATGTTTCGTGGAATAAAAATTACCCAGTCCACCTTAAGCAGATTTCTCACGACCCCATACAATTGGCCGCTCTTCGGACAAAAACGTGTCGAACGTCTACAGGAAGATCAAGATACCAGATTGCAAGAGGGGGATAGTATTAATCTGGACGACACACAGGTTGTTCATCCGTTTGGGAAAATGCTCTCTTTCCTTTGCTGGCTGTTTGACCACAGCTTAAAAATTCATGTTTGGGGTATGAATCTCGTCGTTCTTCAAGCCGTCCTTCGTAATGGAATTGAATACCCGTTATCCTACCTGATCTGGCGAAAGCCCGAAGTAAAAGGAGAAGGCCCTACGAAATATGATTTGGCCCGTGAGATGTTGACCCAATTGAGAAAGTCGGTCACCTGCCGTTTATGGATTGCAATGGATCGATGGTATCTGTCAAAAGATTTTTTTAATTTCCTCACCGAAAACTCTTTTGATTGGGTAACAAAGGCAAAACGGAATACTGCTCTATATCGGAAAGATATTGAATCATGGAGCGGCAGGGAGCGATATATTCCCATAAGCCCACTGATGTTGATAAAAGAAGTGTTTTTTCTATTAATAGCCCAAGGCAAGTCTGGTATTGCATCCGTTTCTATGCCGAATATTTATATTAAAATGCCCTATGAAACCACAAACAAAAAAGGTGAAAAGGTTGTTAAAAAACGCTATATGCCAATCGCTGCCGTTGTGGCCATCCGTTTAAAAGAAGATGAAAAAGAATATGAAGAAAAAGACTTATCGGATGACCCGACTATCGAGCAGCCAGCCAAATACCGCGGAGCCTATTTGATTATCACAAATCGCGCCGATGCTCCCCCAAAAGCGTTGTCAGTGTACGTTAAAAGATGGCGGATAGAAGTCTTTTTCAGGGCAGCCAAACAAGAGTTAGGAATGAACTGGTGTCATTCCACAACGGAAATTCATCACCCTGCCCATTTTGAACTATTGTTTGCTGCTGAAACCCTGGTTAACTATGCTCGATGGCAAGCAACCCCAGAAAAAACGAGTGTTGAAGAAGGCTACACCCACGGCGAAATGGTACACAGCCTTTTCCACACTCGTTGCGAGATCCAGCTAAAAACCAAAAATGGAATTCAGCAGGTCTATGTTTATATTGACACAACTGTACGGAAATTTGCAAGGCTTTTCGACTTATTTTGGCCTGATGATATAAGAATGTTTTTTGGTGTTAGCTCTGCAGGTTACCCAATATTACCGTTAAGTGCGTAGCTTATGTATACTTATCCACAACAATTACAAAAGCATATTTCCTATACAAAAATAAAAATCCCTCTTCCGTCTCAAGGACGGATGAGGGATTCATCCGCGGTACCACCCTGATTCCACCAAAACTGATCATGATCTTCTGAACGGGCCGGGTTTCAAGTAGCCCCTCTACTTCTCATTTCCCACGTCCCAAGTCCCACGACTCAATTGGCGGCTCTCATTGGCTGTAACGGGCAGACCCGCCCGCGCTTACTCCATTTCCGCGCGGGATCTCCGGGGCGACAGGAATGGGTCCGGGCGGGAAACCTTGCAGCCTAGGGTCTCCCTCTCTCACGGCCAAAAGCCACAGCCCGGGAGGCCTTCCCCTCCCCTTCAAAGCCTTTGCATATCACTTCCAGAATATACTAACGATTTTAAAAGACTGTGTCAACAGGGAACAACATCAGGGAACAAAATCAACCTTATTTTTTCAGCCAGGACATCATGGCCCGTAGTTCTTTACCCACTTTTTCGATGGGATGCTCTTTCTCCCTCTTGGCAATAGCGTTGAAAGTGGGACGGTTTACCTGGTTTTCCAGCATCCATTCCTTGGCGAACTGGCCGGATTGAATCTCGCTGAGAATTTTCTTCATCTCTTTCCGGGTTTCAGCGTTGATGATGCGCGGCCCCCGGGTGTAATCACCGTACTCACAGGTGTTGCTGACGGAGTAACGCATCATGCCAAGCCCGCCTTCATAAATCAGGTCCACAATGAGCTTCATTTCATGCAGGCACTCAAAGTAGGCCATCTCCGGCGCGTAACCGGCTTCCACCAGGGTTTCAAAGCCGGCCTTGATCAATTCGGTTAGGCCGCCGCACAGTACCGACTGTTCGCCGAAAAGGTCGGTTTCGGTTTCTTCTTTAAAGGTGGTCTCGAAAACGCCGGCCCGGGTGCTGCCGATTCCCTTGGCGTAGGCCAGGGCCAAATCCTTTGCCTTACCGGTATAATCCTGGAAGACCGCCACCAGGGAAGGTACACCATTCCCCTGTACATACATACGCCGTAACAAGTGGCCGGGACTCTTGGGTGCCACCATGAAAACATCCACGTTGGAAGGGGGCTTGATCTGGTTGAAGTGGATGTTGAAGCCGTGGGAGAACATCAAGGCCTTACCCTCGGTCAGGTACGGTTCAATTTCTTCCCTATAGACCCGTCCCTGAATTTCATCCGGCAGGAGCACCTGGATGATATCGGCCCAGGCGCAGACTTTAGGAAGAATATCCACCTTGAGGCCATCGGCTTCGGCCTGAGCCCAGGTCTGGCTGCCCTTGCGCAGTCCCACCTGAACGTCCAGGCCACTGTCTTTCAGGTTTTGGGCCTGGGAATGGCCCTGACTGCCGTATCCAAGCACAGCAATCTTTTTACCCTTTAACAGCCCCAGATCAGCGTCTTGATCATAATAAACCTTTGCCATTGTAAGTCCTCCTCTTGATATGTTTATCTTGTTCATTTATCTATCTTTTTAATATCGCTCCAGTGCTGGCTGAAGTAACCTGCCGGGCGTAACGGACCAAATATCCCCTGGTTACCCTGGGTTCCGGCGGCTGCCAGTCGGCTAGACGCTTCTTTGCTTCTTCCTCAGTGATGGCAGCGTCCAGTCGGTAGTTATTAATGTCAATGTGAATCACATCCCCGTCCTTCAGGACGGCAATAAGACCCCCTTCCGCCGCTTCCGGGGAAACGTGACCGATGGAAGCTCCCCGGGAAGCTCCGGAAAAACGTCCGTCTGTAATCAGGGCTACTGTTTTATCCAGGCCCATCCCGGCCAGGGTTGAAGTGGGCGTGAGCATTTCCCGCATACCGGGGCTGCCCTTGGGGCCTTCATAACGGATGACTACCACATCACCGTCTTTGATTTGCCCTCCCATAATGGCAGAAACCGCTTCTTCCTCGGAGTTGAATACCCTGGCCGGACCGCTGTGGGTAAGCATCTCCGGAGCCACTGCGGAGCGCTTTACCACTGCTCCGTCCGGGGCAAGGTTGCCGCGCAGGATTGCCAGCCCGCCGGTTTTGCTATACGGATTTTCTACACTGCGGATGACGTTGTAATCCAATACCCGGACCCCGGCCAGGTTCTCGCCCACTGTCAAGCCGTTGACCGTTTTACTGTTTAGGTTGATCAGATTCAGCCTGGTTAATTCAGCCATCACTGCGGGAATCCCGCCTGCTTCGTGGAGGTCCTGGATGTGGTGATTCCCGGCGGGGCTTAACCGGCACAGGTTTGGTGTCTTTTCACTGATTGTGTTAATCAAATCGAGGTCAATTTTAATGCCCGCCTCGTGGGCGATGGCCGGCAAGTGCAGCACGGTGTTGGTGGAACAACCCAACGCCATGTCTACTGTCAACCCATTGATAAAAGCATTATCGTTCAGGATCCGGGAAGGTCTGAGATCTTCCTTAACCAACTGAACCGCACGGATCCCGGCCTTTTTGGCCAGCCGGCGCCTGGCCGCCGCCACGGCAGGAATGGTGCCGTTGCCGGGCAGGGCCATCCCCAGTACTTCCGTAAGACAGTTCATTGAGTTTGCGGTAAACATCCCGGCGCAGGAGCCACACCCCGGGCAGGCGTTTTCTTCAAGAGAGGCAATCTCTTCGTTTGTCATCCGGCCGGCCTTTACGGCACCAACCGCTTCAAAAATATTCGTTACAGAAACATCCCTGCCCTGATGCCGCCCGGCCATCATCGGTCCGCCGCTGACGATCACTGCAGGCAAGTCCAGGCGGGCCGCGGCCATCAACATGCCGGGAACCACCTTATCGCAGTTAGGTATTAATACCAGGCCGTCAAAGGGGTGGGCCTGGGCCATTACCTCAATAGTGTCCGCCACCAGTTCCCTGCTGGCCAGTGAATATTTCATCCCGGCATGCCCCATAGCCAGCCCGTCACATACGGCGATGGTGGGGAATTCCACCGGCGTTCCTCCGGCCAGCCGAACTCCGGCCTTTACCGCCTCGGCAATATCCCTCAGATGCTCGTGTCCGGGTACAATTTCATTAAAGGAATTGACCACCCCGATCAGAGGCCTGTCCATTTCCTCGTCCACAAAGCCAAGGGCTTTAAATAAACTGCGGTGTGGAGCTCTTTCCAAACCTTTTTTCATTGCGTCGCTACGCATCGTACACCCCCCTTTTATTTTTTCCTTATCATAATAGCAATCAGGATATATTTCACTGGCAGTAAGTATTATTTTAGGGCCTTTTCACAGTATAAAAAATACCTCAGTCCACTGTCAAAGAACAAATGTCAAATTAAAACAATAAAGCGGAGCATCAAAAAGCGCCACCTGTCAAATAATCCAACACATTCCCATTGCGAGAAAAAAGTTACGGCCGCAATACCACCTTAATGGCGGTGTCATCCTTATTCACCATGTCAAAGGACTCCGACAACTGGTCCAGTTTAAATTCATGGGTAATCAGCGAGCGGATGTCAATCAACCCTTGTACCACCGGTCTTAAAGCGGTCGGGGTCCAGACAAACCGCTCCTGGTAAGTATGGTGAACAAGACAGGTGTTGATAAATTCCAGGCCGTCGTCATGCCACCGGCTGATGTTCAGTCTGACCGGCTGGGTAATCCAACTGTACCACACGAACTTACCGTTATGCTTGATGATTTCCGTGGCCTGGTTAATGGAGGTTTCCCCACCGGCAGCCTCCACCACCACGTCCGACCCCTTGCCCCGGGTAAGCTCCTTGACGATTTTCACCGGATCCTCCCTGGCGGTATTGATGGTGACGTCTGCCCCGAGACGGCGGGCCAGTTCCAACTTACCTTCCAGCACGTCAACAACGACAACCTTTTCCGCACCTTTCTTCTTCACCACCTGGGTGATAATCAAGCCGGCAAAACCGCCGCCGAAAACCACCACCGTATCCCCCAATTGCACGCCGGAGTTGAGCCCGGAATACATGGCACAGGCGATGGGCTCCCCCAGGGATGCCAGATCCATGTCGAGCCCCTCGGGCACAGGCTGCAGTTCCCACACCTTGGCCTTAAAATAATCGGCGAAGTTGTTGTTCCACCCAAAAGCCATGATCTTATCCCCGACACTGTATTCCCTCACCTTCGAGCCCACTTCCACAATGGTGCCACCGCTCTCATGGCCCATGTAGAAGGGGAATTTGGGTTCCTGGCGGAATTCGGCAGTCTTGGGGGGCAAAAGCCCACGGTAAAAGGTTTTATCCGATCCACAGACACCCATCAGGTGGTTCTGAACAATAACTTCATCCTCGCCGCAGACTAGTTCCCTTTCAATCAGGCTGATATCGTAAGGCCCTTTTAATAACGCGGCCCTGGTAATAACAGATATAAAAATCCCTCCTTGCAATAACAAAACTTCCCTGGTGCTTAAAGCGTCTGCTCTATTTAGAAACCTGGGGCATCCAAAGATGCCCCAGTGTTTTACCGATCGAAGAAAATGTTTTACCGGTAGCGGATATGGGTATACCGGCCACAATGTGCCCTTTAATCAGGGCAATCCCCAGGTCAATCAGATGCCAGGCGCAGACCGGGCCGGCAAATTAGTCCCCTTCATGATCCTTCAGCTCCGCGCACTTATCCACCCCGCAGGCACCGCAGTTAAGGCCGGTGACACCGGGGTTTTTTAGTGCCAGCAGCAACACCGCGCCGGCACTGGCAATGTTTTTCCCGTCCCGGTCAAAGTCCTTTCGGCCGGAAGCGGCTCCGTACTTGATCATCTCGTCGCCGAGGGTCTGCAGAACATCCCCAGATATCACTTTCAACTCTACGAAGTCCTTGCCACCAGCCTTCGGGGCGGTTCGGGTGGCCAATGCCATGAGTTGGGCAACCATTTCCATCGTTTCCATGCCAATCACTCACTAACTAGCTAGTCTTTGCCCGTGTATCAACATTGGTGATATGTTCCAGAACCTTAATTACAGCGGAATGATCTTTCCGGCCAAAGCCCAGGCACCGTGCAGCCTCGTAATACTGAAGGGCAATGCTGGTTAGATTTAGGGGGATATTGAGTTCCTTGCTGGTTTCCATGGCAATGCATAAATCCTTGTGCTGCAGGTCAATCATGAAGCCGGGTTCAAAGCTACCGGGCAGCACCGTGTCGGGAACCCGCTCGATGGCAAAACAACGGGCAGCACCCTTGCTCAGCACTTCATACATCAACGTTGGATCTGCCCCGGCCTTGACGCCGATGGTCCAGGCCTCGGCAACGGCAGCGTATGAAATGCCCACCATGATCTGGTTCGCCATTTTAACCGTCTGCCCGGCGCCGCTGGGACCAACATGCACAATGGTCTTACCCATAGCCTCTAAAAGAGGCATCACTCGATCCAGGGCCTCTTTGGGTCCACCCACCATAATGGTCAGGGTACCTGACACCGCGCCAACCACGCCGCCGGTAACCGGCGCGTCAAGGATGGTTACACCCTGGGCAGCCGCCTTCCCGGCAAAATTCTTTGCAGCGTTGGGTGCAATGGTACTCATATCAATGATGATGCCGCCGGAAGCAAGGCCGGCTAAAACACCATCGGGGTCCATTAAAACCGCTTCCACGTGAGGGGAGTTGGGCATCATGGTAACAAGGGTTTCACAAGCCTCTGCCACTTCCCTGGAACAATCAGCCTTCACTGCGCCGAGGGAGACCAACTCCTCTACCGGGCTGGGGTTTACATCGTAGACTACCAGGGAGTAGCCGGCTTTGACTAGATTTTTGGCCATCGGTTTCCCCATTGCGCCGAGACCGATAAATCCTACAGGTTTCATTTATAAAAGCCTCCTATGTAGTTGTAGTGATTTTTTCAGTTAGAGACACCGGCTTCTTAAACTCAACAGGCTTAACTTTACCAATCGTTGCAAGCACCAATATACCAACCACGGCCAGTAAAGCACCGAAATACAGAGCATTTTCAAACCTGTTGTTAGAGGCTGTAACAATGAAGCCTGTAATAGCCGGTGCTAATATTCCTGCCACAGTACCCAGGGTGTTCATCAGGCCGCTGATGACACCGCTGTCCTTGGCGGACAGGTTGATGGGAGTTGACCAGAATGAGCCGTAGTTCAGCGTTAAGAAACCGATGGATGCTGAAATATAGGCCACAGCCACATAGGCGTTGGGGGTATAGGCGGCAAGGACCAGGAAGACGCCGCAGCCGCCCAGGCCGATATAAATGGGTACGCGCCGTCCGACATTGGGACCGTATTTTTTGGTCAAGGTGTCCGATAAATAACCACCAATTGGCATGGCTATCAACGCCACAATATAGGGAAGCATTGAATAGATACCGGTCTTAACGAGGCTGAAGCCACGGCCCATGACCAGGTAACCGGGCAGCCAGGTCATATAGAGGTACCACAGGTAGTTATGGAAGAAGTAGGAGATGGACAGGCCCCATACGGACTTGTTCGTAAAGAGCGTTTTCCAGTCGGTGGGCTGTGCCATGACTTCAGGCGGATCCTGGTCGGACTTGATATAGTCCAGTTCCTCCCTGGTAACGCCGGGGTGCTGTTCGGGCTTGTCCCGGCCGTACCACCACCAGAAGGCACACCAGATGACGCCAATAAAGGTAAAGGAGTAGAAGACCATTTGCCAGTTATAGTTCTGGATAATCCACACGGTCAAGGGCATGGTAATCATGATACCCACGGGCATACCGATGTAGTAAATACCCATGGCCATGCCGGCTTCTTTTTTGGGCATCCAGCGGGCTGTCAGGGAAGTGTGGCAGGGAGCGTTAACCCCCTCACCAACACCCATCAGGGCGCGGATGATCATCATTGAGCCGAGGGTAGCACCAAAGGGGGTCAGGAATACAAACAGCGACCACCACAGGGTACCTAACATAATCACTTTTGTGCCGCCGAAACGGTCGGCCAGCCAGCCGCCGGGGATCTGGGTAAGGGCGTAACCGATAAAGAAGGCCGACTGAACCATACCAAACTGAGCAGCTGTCCAGTTGAAATGTTTCATCAACACCGGGCCGGCAATGGAGATATTAGTCCGGTCCATATACCAGACCACGTAACTAAGAAAGAGCAAAACAGCAATCCACCAGCGCACGGGTAATATCCCACGCTTAGACGTCATAACATCATCTCCTCCAAATTGTTTGTTCTTTAAATCAGTCCCAGACGTTTTAGTGTGGATTCAGTAGGAATTCCACGCTCGGCATCCCAACCCCTTTCTTCATAGGTCTCATCCAGAAGACGATCCAGCACCTGTTTAGGCATATACTTGCCCTTGGCCGGACCTTCAGGAATCGGTTCATTCATGAACCGGTATGGTAAAACATCCGTTTCCCTGCATTCACCCTCCTTTACGTTGAAAAGTCTTTGCGCGGTATAAATCCTATCCGCGATAAGCTCAAGATCATCTACTGAGAGATCCATGCCTACAACATATTTAACAATTTTCGCGTGTTCCTCACCGATCCCCAAAAGGCCGTAAATGCCCTCGGTCATCCTACAGGTAATGAGGCTGTCGCAAAGGGTGGTCATCCGCTGGATGTTGACTTCGTATTTACCCTTGCCCTCAATCTGGTTGATATCCACGGCACCGACTCTTTCTGCGGTGGGACGGCCGTCCTGATGGGTGCCGCCGCGGTTGGACGTAGCATATCCGATGGCCATGCCGGGGATTCCCCTTGCCGAGTGAGCCGGCACTTCCAAACCTTTTACGTTAACAGCGTATTTATAGGCGTCCCCACCCAAGTCTTGAACAAACCCTTTGGTTCCCTCGGCCAGGCGGTTCCCGAACCCTTTGCGCAGGGAAATCATCTCGATCAGTTTTACCACCGTCTCGTCATCCCCAAAGCGCAATTCCATACCGTCGGTGTCGGCCTTGGTGATAAGGCCCTTTTCGTAGCACTCCATGGCCATGGCGATGACCGCGCCCGCTGTAATGGTGTCCAGGCCGTATTCGTCGCACAGACGGTCCGCCGCGATGATGGATTCCAGGGTGCGGTTTTCACAGTTGGAGCCCAAAGCCCAGAGGGTTTCGTAATCAGGACCGACGGTTAGGGCCCCCTTGTAGCGCCCTTCCTTTACCAGGGTCATCTGCTGACAGGCAATGGGGCAGGCGGCGCAGGCGCCGTTCTTCAGCTTAAACCTGGCCTGCATCGTAGTGCCCGTGATCTCCTCGGCCCCGTCAAAGGTCTCCTTCTGCCAGTTACGGGTTCCCAGCATCCCCAGGGCATTGTTGGCAGAAATGACGGCAGCCGTTCCGTAAGTGGGGAGCACTTGACCGGTGCCCGGGTTGGCCTTGATCTTGGCCAGGGTTTCCCGGTAGTACTCCCGTAGCCCCGCCATGTCGGCAACCTTGACGCTTCCTTTGCCCCGCACGGCAATGGCCTTAAGGTTTTTGGAACCCATCACCGCACCGGTGCCGCTGCGGCCTGCCGCGCTGATTCCGGATATGATGCAGGCGAACTTAACCATGTTTTCACCTCCCTGGCCGATAGCGACGGTGGAGATGTCGTCACCGATGGTTTCTTTCAGGGATATCTGGGTGGTATAGGTATCTTTACCCCATAACATGGAGGCATCCCGCAACTCGGCTCCGTGATTATCCACCCACAGATAGACCGGCCGCTCTGCTTTACCGCTGAAAATAATCCCGTCGTAACCGGCGTATTTCAGGTCGGCCCCAAAATGCCCGCCAAAGAAGGAACTAGTGAAACGACCGGTAAGAGGCGATTTTGTGACTACTACGGCGCGGCCCGCACCCGGCAGGAAGGTTCCTTCCACCGGACCGGTCATAAAGATGAGCATGTTTTCCTCACCCAGGGGATTGGCTCCCGGTCTCACTTCATCGCATAAAAACTTGGTACCGAAGCCCACCCCGCCGAGATATTTTTCTATTAGTTCGGAATCTATTGACTGTTCTAATATTTGACTCTCTTTCAAATCCACGCGCAGGATTTTCCCCGCGTAACCACCATATTTAAACATGTTTATAACCATTCCTTTCGCTGCGCTCAAGGCACAAAACGTTATGAAAATTGTTGCCTGTACGCTATGCTTTAATTGGTCGTGCAAGTATACTACAGAGCACGGGGAGGTGAGTGCGTCACCCTACCCTTTTTTGGGGAGACCGCATGTTTATATGTGTCGCTCTGCCCAGTCAAGCACAAATAAGTGTGGCATAAACCACGTAGATTTATCTTTGTATAAACAACTCCTTTGTTTGTGGAGGGCGAGCAGTCAATGTTTGTGCGACTACCATACCATCTGAGAGAGGGAGTGTTTATGCTCAAAATTGTGTACCCTATCTGTTGCGGCATCGACGTTCACAAAACCTTCGTCGTTGCTACCATCGCGACCACCGATCGCGAAAACATCACAACCTACCAAACCAAACGCTTTTCTACCTTTACCCAAGATCTGAGAGCCTTAGCGCTGTGGCTCTCAAATAATCAGTGTGTGTATGTCTGCATAGAGTCCACCGGCAAGTACTGGATTCCTGTCCACAAAATCCTGGAACCTTCCTGCCAGATCACCCTGGCACATCCGAAGTATGTCAAGGCGATCCGCGGCAAGAAGACTGACAAAAAGGATTCCATCTGGATTGCAGACCTCCACAAACATGGGCTGGTTCCGGGTAGTTTCATTCCTCCAGCAGATATTCGGGAAATTCGCGACTTGCTGCGCTACCGTTCCAAACTGATTTCCTTTGCGTCCAGCGAAAAGAACCGGGTGCAAAACTCCCTGACAGTTTCCAATATCATGCTTTCCAGTGTGGTGTCCGATACCTTTGGCAAAAGTGCTTCGGCTATTCTTTCGCATTTGTTGAAACATCCTGATGATAAGGACTTTGATTTTCTGCCGCTTTTACACGGCTCGATGCTTAAGAAGCAAAACGATATTGCCTTAGCCATTGACGGCACCATTAGCGAAGTTCAAGCTGGTAAAATCACCCTATGTTTGAGCCATATGGATGATATTAAAAGCTATATCGCTCAGTTAGAAGCAACTGCCATGCGGTTGGCTGCCTCTTACTCCGGTGTTATAGAGATTATCCAGTCTGTTCCTGGTATTAGCCAGTTTTCGGCACTTGCCATTTTCTCTGAAATCGGTGCCGATATGTCCACTTTTCACTCAGCCAAGCATCTTTGTTCCTGGGCGGGACTTGCTCCCTCCAACGATCAGAGTGCCGGCAAGAAGAAATCGGTTCGCATCAGTCGTGCTGGCGTTTACATCAAGCCCTTACTCGTTCAGTGTGCCAATGCAGCTATTAAGGATAAAAACTTCCCGAGCTATCGCACCCGCTATGAAGCGATTAAGCACCGTCGCGGCCACAAGAGAGCCATTATCGCCATTGCTCGAATGATGTTGACAGCAATTTACCACATGCTTTCAACTGGCGAAATGTTCAATCCGGCACTCTACGAGAAATCACAGTGCAAACCCGGCTTCGTAGCTTCGTCAGAAGAACATGCAGTTAAACTATTACAGCGTTTAGGTTATACGGTTGTCAAAATACCTGAGACTGCTTAGACTCTAATTGCTATTGATTCTCTTTTTTTGACCTGGCTTACAGGTCTATTTAAGTGTGCCTTCGTTGGGAATTCCTGTTGTTTTTAATTTTCTTGTCCATTTTCAGATTTATCCTCCTGAACAAATGGAAAGTACCAATAGTTCGTCCCCGTTTTGAACCGGTTTGTCCAGATTCGCCAGAAGACGCACAGGCTTTTGGTTAATCAACAAAAGGTAATCAACAAACTCGCGGGTGATCATATTTTTGAGCTGTACTTCCATCTTGTTGCCGTACAAGGCAATGAGTTCTTCCAGCACCTGTTCCACTGTAGCTCCCGCCGGCAACGTTAACCGAACTGTTTTGTTACCCGCCGCTACCTGCAGGCCACCAAACAAATTGACTTGACAGGATATTTGCATGATTCACCCGGCTCCTATTTAATGAAAAATTGTTCTGGAACCAAACCATGATCTTCGCCAAACACCTTTTTGATCAGTTCGGCCCCCTGTTGTGACAAATCTTTTTGTTCCGGGCCGTCACCCAGGGTCAGTGCACCAGCAGGACAACAGGTTACACACTCCGGGCTGCCTTCACAGAGATTGCATTTCTGCGCGATATCGCCGTAAAGAAATATGGCGTGATACGAACAGGCATCTACGCAACTGCCGCAACCAGTGCAGGATTGTTTATCCACTTCAACCACACCGCCGGCATTCTTTCTGATAGCCCCCGCCGGACAGCTTTCCAGGCACTCCGGCTGTTCGCACTGCTGACAGACCACCACCACGGTTAATTCCGGGAGACCATAACGAATGGTTTTAATCACAGCATTCCCAGGGCCAAATTCCCCCGTCTTTTGGACGGAGCAGGCCATTTCACAAATACGGCACCCCACGCACTTATCCAGAGAAACATGAATCCTAGGCAATGACTTCCCCCCTTTCTCTATCCCCTGGTAAACCGGTCCGGGACAGGCCCGGACCGGGATTCAAAATTAACTTGTCATCAATGTAAGCAACTCAGCCGCCCGCACAGGGTTCATCACACCGCAGTGACACATGCGAGACAGTTCCTCGGAAGCCTTGCCGGGAGTTGTCCGACCGGCTTTAATTTCCTCAACCATATATTTAATCAGGCTGAAGGCCACCATACCATGGCCGCACATGGTACTGATATGCAGTACTTCCTGCTCGGTCAAGCGGGCAATATTTCCCCATATTCCCAGGGAATGTTCCACCGTATGCCTGTGCAGCCCCACCTTGCCGCAGCATTCACCGGTGGCTTCCAGAACACCGGAAACCACCACGGACATCCCGGCATCCAGTTCCTTTAGGGCTTTTAGCACTTCAGCCACCTTTTCAGCGCTGGTAAAAACGGCATGGACAATAGAATTGTCCTTGATACTCTCCAGTATCTTTTCATTGCCGACGGAAAATTTATTGCCGGTCTTCATATCGCCGTAGTTGACAGGCTCAAACTCCAGCATTTTCTCAAATATCCTGCGCAGCCTCGGCGCGCAGCCGTCACGGTTGACATTCTGCGCCCCCATGGCAAACACCACGAAGTCATTGCCCAGGCTGGTCGCGGTTCCGGCGCGGTGCAGGGTGTGGGTCATGCCATGGCACCCCCCTTCTCTTTCACACGCCCTAGGCCGACGTTGGTTTTGCCGTTGATGCTGAGCGCGATATCCTCCTGTTCAACGGGGGCCACCTGCGGCAGGATACCATCTTGGGCAACCCGGCTGCAGATATCCAGACTAAAAACAGTTTCGATTTCCGCCGACACATCTTTAATGGTACGGAGAACTTCCCTGGTTTTTTCCGAGGGGATTTCAAACTCAATAATTGCAGACAGCGCTTTTTCATTCAATACTTCCGGATTGATCTGACCCGTGGCCCGGTTTGTCATCAGGTGGGTGACAGGGTTGAGTATTTCAAACTTGACATCATGTTCAGCTACAGCCATGGCTACTTTTTCCACGTCGTAGAAACGGGTGCCGGTACCGGGACGCCCCATTTCTATGGCGATGCCGATATAACCGGGACGGAAGCGGTTGGTTACGTCGTTGGTTTTCATCTCCTCAGTTCCGCGGCCGGGGACACCGGTATTGCCGTGGCTGAGAAGCGGGTCGCTGAATACGCTCCGGACAATCCGGGGCCAGGACAGTTCTTTGATTTCCAGGGCATCACAGGGACATACCCCGGCACGGTAACAGATGTTGCATTCCACGCATTCATTGTGATTAATATCCAGACTGTCCTCAACAACCGATAGTGCCTGCATCGGGCAGTAGGTTACGCAACTGCCGCAACCGATGCACTTTTCCTTATCCACATACATTGTTGCAAATTACCCCCATCATTGTTCTGAATCAAGGGGCCCTGCATTTAATGCCGGCTTTGCAGAGCTCCTATTCCCCGGGCCTCGGGTTATTCTTGTTTTTAGGTACAGCAAGTTTGATGCCAAAACATTTTGACCTGTTGCCAAGATAAAAAACGTTCAAATAAGTCTGTATACTGCCGAAAAAGCTCGCCCATAACCCTTCCGGCCGGACAAAGCTCAAAGACAAAATAAAAAATGGGATAGAACGGGTTTTTATCCCATTCCATCCCATTCGCCCATTTTACCGTCAATTCAGAGTATTACGACAGCAAACCCTGAACTCAATGGCGCATCCCGTTTCATCCCATTTACATTGTTAAGACATACTGTCCAGTAAAGCCAGGCCCCTTTCGGTAATACGGGTACCCCTCCGCCCGGACATCAACACCACTAAACCCACATCCTGAAGCTCCTTTAAACGGACCCGGAGACGGGCTTCGGTCATACCCGGTATACTCCTGAACAAACTGCGCCTGCCCGCCGATTTTCCCTGAGCGATACTATCTTTGATGGTTTTTAAAAGCAAGGTGTAATCCTCCATAGGAGCGTTTTCTGACAATTGTTTGAACAGATCCCCGCTGTTTTTTGACCCGAGGGTATTTGTTTTTGACAAACTGAGAAAATGCCGGGGTAAATTCTGTTCCCCGATGATTTCATCGGCACTTGAAGTGCAGTACAAGTACTCCACAACATTTTGCAACTCCCGGGTATTTCCCGGCCAGTCGTACCTATCCAGCAATTGCAGGGCGGACGGTATGACATTGAGTTGGTGCCCACGCTTGACAAAAAAGTGCTGCATTAAAAACAGCACGTCGCCCCTGCGCTCCCGCAAGGGTGGTATATTTAAAGGAAGGACATTTAACCGGTAATACAGATCCTGCCGGAATGTGCCCTTTTTAATCAAGCCAGGTAAATCTTTGTTGGTGGCGGCGATCACCCTAACATCCACCGGAATAATTTTTGTCGCCCCAACCCGCATGACCTGTTTCTCCTGCAGCACCCTGAGCAACCGGGTCTGGAGGGCTGGACTGGCGTCACCAATTTCATCCAGGAAGATGGTACCACCGTGGGCCATTTCAAACAGACCCGGCTTACCTCCTTTTTTGGCTCCTGTAAAGGCACCTTCATCATACCCAAAAAGTTCGCTTTCCATCAATGATTCGGATAAAGCCGAAAAGTTAACGGCAACAAAGGGGCCGTTCCGTCTGAGAGATGCACTATGTATGGCCTGGGCAAAAAGCTCTTTACCCACGCCGCTTTCGCCGTAGATCAAAATGGTGGCTTCAGTTTTGGCAATCCGCTGCGCCACTTTGACGACTGACTTCAGTTCTGTGCTCTCACCAATAATGTCCTGAAAAGTAAACCGGGCCACGTGTCCTTTGGCTGCCAGGTCCCGGCGAACCATTTCCTCCAGGCGCTGAATCTCCGTAACATCCCGGAAAGTGAGCATGGTCCCAATCTTCCCCAGGGGTGTCTCCACAGGACTAGCGTTAACCACCAACTTATAGTCATGTAACCTCAGAATGCTATTGTCCACCGTATGCAGGTCCTCCCAATTCCAGGGGAAACCGTTTTCCCGGGTAAAAAGCCTTCCTACCATTCTTTCCCGGGGCAGCTTAAACAGCTCTTCCGCCGCCTGGTTGCTTACCACAATTCGCCCGGCCTCATCCATCATGACCATGCCATCCCGGTTGGTGTTGATGGCCACTTCCAGTTCTTTGCTGAATATCGTAGCCTGCCCTAGGGCGTGGGAGACCTCCTGACATAATTCTATCACTTCCCGCTCGTACCTGGCCGACACCAATGACGCTTTGGAATCAAGTAAATAAAGGGCAGAAAGCACCTCCACGATGGTGGTGATGTCTAGCCTCAGAATCCCGATGTCCACCACCGGTAAATTCACATCTTTTAATTGATTGGCTTTGCCGGCAGTAATAATTAAATCGGCGTCAAAGTCCGATTGAGCAGGCTGTTCCGGCTGTAGTTCAAAATGTGTAATTCCTAGTTGCTTGATTAATTGAACGGTGTCCCTGGATACATCTTTGTGGCCGATGAACAAAATCCCCCGGCTGCCCATGGGAATCTCCAAGAGGTTTTTCAAACCCTGCTTACCAATGGAACGCCTGGACATAATCACCTTTGTCTTATCACCAAAGCGGAACTTATTTTCAACGTCGACTTTCAGGGAAACGCTGGAGACGAGGGCCACCGGAGCATCAATATACTTGCACACGTTGTCTTCCGTGGTGCAACGTTCGATGGATACACTGTCCCCGAACAAGGAAGTCAACTGATTAAATAATAGCTCGTTGGTAAGGTCATCCATGGTAATCAGCGCTAATCTCTTCTTGCCCATCTTTTTCCCCCGCATTACTTTTCGAGAAATTTTGATAATACAATAAATTCTTCATACAAGAAGATACTCCTACTTGTTTTTTGAATATTTGGTATACTTTTTGCTCTATAGATTCATGATAGAGTAATTCACCAGAGGGATTTCCTTGTTCAAATGTATTTTAGCCCCGGATTCTTTTAAAGAGAGCCTTAGCGCCATGGAAGTGGTGGAACATATGGAGACAGGTATACGCAGGGTGTTGCCCGATGCCGAGGTGGTCAAAGTGCCGATGGCCGACGGGGGAGAGGGAATTACCGACGCCCTGGTTAATGCTACCGGCGGTAAAATCATTTCCCTGCAAGTAACCGGGCCGCTGAGTGAACCGGTGGACTCTTATTTCGGGATCCTGGGGGATGGAAAAACCGCCATTATCGAAATGGCCGCCGCTTCCGGACTGGCGCTGGTGCCTCCCCACAGGCGGGACCCCTTTGTCACTACGACCTATGGCACCGGAGAGCTGATTAAGGCCGCCCTAGACCAAGGCTGCAGCAAAATCATTATCGGCATAGGCGGCAGCGCCACCAACGACGGTGGAGCCGGCATGGCTCAATCCCTTGGGGCCAGGCTGCTTGATACCGGTGGAAATCAAATAAGACCCGGCACAGTGGGGCTGGGGGACTTGGTGCGGATCGATCTGTCCGGTCTGGACCCCCGGATTCAGTCCGTTGAAATATTCGTGGCCAGTGACGTGCAAAACCCCCTCTGCGGTCTCACAGGTGCTGCCTACGTTTACGGGCCCCAAAAGGGAGCCACCCCGCAGACCGTGGAAGTACTGGACAGCCTATTGGGGTAGTACCAGCGAAGCTTAAATAAACTGAACCATCTTTTAATGTAGACCTTAACGTACTTAACGTAATAATTCTATAGAGAAATATTCATTGAGGACGAAGAAACAATATTGCGTCCTCAATGTTCTGATAGTATACTTTTAATGGTAGATATTAGTAGGAGTCGTGTTAGGCATGGGAGCGAAGAAACGGTAATATTCTAAGATCGCTGATGGCGAGGTAGACAGGAAATGGAGGAAACTCCATGAGCAAATCCCAGCAAATTCGGAAGTTAGTTGAATCAAGGGTCAGTAACCACGTCACTGCCATCTACTCTAGAAAGGTTGCCAACCAGATACAATGCTCCATAGAGGAAGTGGAAGACGTACTTAATGAGATGGTTGAAGAGCAAATACTACGACATGTCTATGAATTACATTGTTGCCAGTGTGGACACGTAATGGATGTTTCTGAAATACCACAATTTTTTACAGGAACTGCTGAATGTTTGGGTTGCTGGACCCAGACCGAATCAATTACCATGAACGATATAATGGGCACCTATTACCCACTTCTCTTTAATTGGGATTAAATCGAGGGTATCGTTAAATGGTTTTGAAGTGGAAGAAGGTGGTTTTTATGGCGTCTTATCTCTGGGATAATTCTGTAGCAAAGAAGTTTATTCATAAAATCGTTACAATTAGAGAAGTTAGTGATTGGTTCTCCTGGAGTCTTTCTTGGGCATACCATAATTTTAAAAAAGACATAACAACAGGGAAGTGGAATGAAGATTGGGCTTCTCTGGATGAATTTGAACGAAACAAAATTGAAGAAATGCTTGAAACTAGGGAGTTTACTTATATAGAGTTCCCCAATATGGATCGTGTAATTGTTGTTCGGAAATATGCTTACGATAGAGAGGCAAAGACAGCTAAATATGTAATTTTTGCCAGGCATGATACTCGGATAACGTGTATTACAGAAAATTTCCCAGAAGAGTTGTACGAACGGTTGGTTGAAGTATGGCCGTGGAATTTACGGCTGAAGGATTTTAATTATATTAAAGAGTTAACTGTCATTGAGTTGTTTGGCAGAAAGTACGTTTATCCGGACATGCATACACACTGGCGCATGAAGGCATTTCGTGATGGGCAAGCAAATGAGTTTAATTATTCGTATACAGTGGACCGTTGTGCTTGGAGTTTGGGCTATGATGGATATTTGCGTACAAATTCTATGGATGCCTTGGAGCGTTATAAAGAGGACTTGCGGAAGTTAGCTGATTCTGAGAATAGGGTTTATTTTGCAAGTACAGTAGCGTTGCATAAAACCCAACTTAAAAAGTCAACACCCAGCCATTAAGAGCATATGTTCAAATTGGACTATTAACAGAATATTCCGACTGGGTAATTTCCCAAATAATTTAAAACGGCAACGACACTATAAAGGTAACCCTGTATCCACATTTTAACAGTTTGATTTTTGGAGTATTCCAAAAGCAACATCTAAAAGTGAAAAAATTTTATGGTAAAAGTGCCAATGCGGTACAGAAGCTCAGTACCGTGGAAATGATAGTGTTGCAGGTTCCGGCTGTTCTGGAAGAGGTGACAGGGGTCATGGGTGTTACCTTGTTGGTGCCAAACGGGTTCTGCAGCCATCGCATGGACTCCCTGGTTAACTATTTAACCCGGGAAGAAGGCATTAGCACCAGGAAAGCCTTATGCAAATGGCACGCATACTTACCGAGGCATACATGCAATCAAGACATCCCGGGGCAGACAAAAAAATGATTATAACCGGCAATTTGATCAGTTGTTAAAGCAAGTTGAGTCCGGGGCTGGCGACTTTCTGAACAGTTGGATGAACTGCTAATAACTGATCCCAACGCACTATACGTATTTGACCGGGGCTATGTGGACTGGGGCCTCTGCCGGGGACATGCCGAATTTTTCTTCCGTCTCTTTAACCAACCAACTAAAGAGGCTTTTCTGGCTTACAGAATTGGTTTGGTTAATTACATTTTGGCGATGAAAACGTGGTCGTGCCATATTACCTCACTCTTAGGGCTGTGGATATATGGATAACTCTTCGCTTCGCTGCGAGTTAACCACATATCCACAGCCACGACTAACACTAATAATCATAATTCTTAAATACTAGTGTAACTGAAATATTGTGGGTACGTCCAATAACAGATTGGTGCCTCAGCGGGAGAGATTCGTCTTACGGGTTATTCCGGTGGATGGAGTAAAAGCTCGTATAGTTCAGCGCTTAAAAGCAACATAATCATAACATTAAGAGATTTATTTAGAACTCCAAATATTTTAAGCAAATTCAAAAATGACTTTTCTATTTATCTTAGAGCCGACAATTTTAGAAGTCACTATGAGAAAATGCCTTCAGGTTATACAGAGGATGAAGTCAGAAATATCCTTTCGTGTATAGATAGGAAAACCCCAGAGGGGAAAAAAGATTATGTATTTATCCTTTTGGGTGTTGACCTCGGACTTAGAGTATCTGACATCATTAATCTGAAGATGAGTGATATCAAATGGAATGTTAGCACGATTGAGCTCGTGCAACAAAAAACAGGTGAGTTTATCAGTTTGCCGCTGACTGACAATCTAAAATGGGTGCTTTTAGATTACCTGATGAATGCACGCCCTAATACTGAACATCAAAATGTTTTCATTAGGTCTCTCGCTCCGTATTTTCCCTATACATCCGGAGGTCATTATTACAATAGATTAAACAAGTATTTTAAACTGGCTGAGATAAAAACTGAAGGCAAGCATCATGGCATGCATTCTCTACGGCATAGCCTCGCAGCAAGACTTCTAAGCGACGATGTTCCAATAACTGTTATTTCGGAAACGCTGGGTCATAAGTACGCTAATGTTACGAGGGATTATATTCGTATTGATATTGAGAAACTCAGATTAGTCGCATTGGAGGTGCCGTCCAATGTATGACTTCGAACAGAAGGTGACATTTCCAGATGGCTTGTTCACGGATATTTGCCTGAATTTTATCCGTTACAAACGCGGATTAGGACAAAAATTTCAAGGTGTTAATGTATATCGCCTTCGGGAAATATGTCGGCAACTCAATCATGAAGTTTCAGATACTCCCGTGTTGACAAAAGATACAGCGTGTTTGATTGCCCTGCGCAGAGAAAATGAGGCTCAGGGAACTCAACTCAACAGAATAGGTATATTGCGTCAACTGGCGGAATTTATGGTTTCAATGGGAATGGAAGCGTATATCTATCCAAAGCATTATACATTGAAATACAAATACGACTTTACTCCATACATTTTTAGTCAGGATCAAATAGTTTCTGTTATTAGAGCCACAGACAAAATGGTTTATACCTCTCATTCTCCTAATGCACATTTGGTATTTCCAGCGCTGATTCGAGTCTTATTCGGATGCGGGCTTAGATCGTCAGAGGTCCGTAAACTAAAAGTAAGCGATGTGGATTTGAATAATGGGGTTCTCACCATAGTAAAATCAAAAAACAATATCAGTCGATATGTCCCGATGTCGGCACCTCTGACAGAACATTTAAGGCCATACTCAAAAGCTTTGAATTTCGAACCCGGAAAAGATGGGTACTTTTTCCCTTCTCCATATGGCGGATTCTATAGTGAAACAGTTCTTAGGGATAGATGCCATGAGTTTTTTGCTCAAGCTAATATTCCGTTACTTTCAAATGGCAGATATCCAAGAGTCCACGATATGAGGCATTCCTTCATAGTCCATGCCTATGCCAATTTGACCAATACCTACCATCTTGATTTATACACCGCAATGCCTTTAATTGCATCCTATGTTGGTCATACAAATATTAAGGATACTGAAAGATACATTCATTTGCCAGAATTCCATTATTCCAATATCACTTCAGCCGGACAAGCTATAATTGCCTCTTCTGTTCCGGAGGTGATATTTGATGAATAAAATGGATTTTGCAAATTATGTCTATTCATTTTTTATAAAATATCTCCCATCACAGAGAGGCTTAAGTTCTCAAACCATAACATCCTACAGCTATTCTCTGACGCTTTTTTACCAATATTGCTATAGCGTTAAAAATATCCGTCAGGAAAAATTAACCCTCGATAAGATAAGTAAAACACTCATAGAAGATTTCATCAGTTGGCTGGAGATCGAACGTAAAAACAGCGCTTCAACAAGAAACCAACGACTTTCAGCCTTAAAATCGCTGTTCTTGTATATTCAGTCTGAATCTGTTATCCATACTGCTCTGTGCCGTGATATTTTATCTATTCCGGAAAAGAAAACGCCAGTAAATCCACCTAAGTATCTCACTGTTGCTGAAACTGAGGTGCTGTTTGCAATGCCAGACATACAAACCAAACAAGGAAGAAGGGATCTCACCCTTTTATTACTACTCTATGATACAGGCGCTCGTGCAGGCGAACTTATAGAACTTAAAGGTGGTGATGTAGTTTTTGGAAATAACCCTACAATTAAACTTTTCGGCAAAGGAAGAAAAACACGTGTTGTTCCAATCATGCCTAAAACAGCAGACATTCTTCGTGGGTATATGAGAGAAAATAGTTTACTGGAGCAAACCCAACTGCTTTTTCAAAACAGAAGTCACACCAAGTTGACAACAACAGGAGTATCGTACATTTTAAAAAAGTATGTCGAACAAGGGAAGCAACTGAATCAGGAAATGTTTAACATTGCTGTATCACCTCATCTATTGAGGAGTACCAAAGCAAGCCATCTTGTTCAAGGAGGAGCGAATATATTTTATGTACGTGATTTTTTAGGTCACAATTCAGTTGTAACAACTGAGCGATACGCAAAAAACAATCCGGAAGTTGTCCGTGAAGCGATTAAGAATGCTTCGGCTAATTTGTTTGTTAACGCTGATTTTTATGATAAGAATGAAAAATTCGCTATGCTTGAATTTCTGAAAACTCTTCAATGAAACTTTTATGATATTTCGTTATGTAAAGTTGGAGCGTGAATTTATGCCTTATATATGCTTATTTTCCGCCAACTTTACATAACGGTCAAGTTTCGATAAGCGATAAACTCATATGTTTTATATTGCCATTTCCGACCCCAATCTATCCTCAAAGTATATGGCAAAATGCGAGATGCAAGTCTTCCATTCCCTTATGGGCATGGTCCATTTCTTTGAAGCCTCAACTGTGGCCAGGTAAACTATTTTAACCAGAGATTCGTCTGTCGGGAACGCTGTCTTGGTCTTGGTTATTTTACGCAATTGCCTGTGATAACCCTCGATGACGTTGGTGGTGTATATCATTCTGCGTATCTCATAGGGATATTTAAAGAAAGCCGTCAACTCTATCCAGTTGTTCTCCCAGGATCGTATGATGATGGGATGTTTTTTGCCCCACTTTTCTTTGAAGGTAGCGAAAGCCAACTCCGCTTCCCCGATGGTCAGCGCCTGGTATACGTTCTTTAAATCCGCCAGTAATTCTTTTTGCTCTTTGCAGGAAACATATTTCAGTGAATTGCGGATTTGGTGGATAACGCACAATTGTATTTCTGTTCTGGGGAAAACGGTGTTGATCGCCTCAGAAAATCCAGACAGGTTGTCCTTACAGGCAATCAGGATGTCTTCAACACCCCGGTGTTTCAGGTCATTGCATACCCCCAGCCAGAAACTTGCGCTCTCGTGTTCCCCGATCCAGATACCCAGGACTTCCTTCTGGCCGGCCATGTTAATGCCCAATACGCTGTAGGCTGCCTTGTTTACTATCCTGTTCTCCTTGCGGACTTTAAAATGTATGGCATCAAGGAATACTACCGGATAAATCCGATCTAGTGGCCTTGACTGCCACCCGGCAATCATTGGTAGTATTTTATCTGTCACCTTGCTGACCATGGTCGCAGAAACATCAATACCGTAGATATCCCTCATATGGTCTTCTATATCACGGGTTGACATCCCCTTGGCGTACATGGCAATTATCTGTTCTTCCAGCTGGTTCGTGGTTGTTTCGTATTTCTTGATAATTTGGGGCTTGAACTCCCCGTTACGATCTCTGGGGATTTTAAGCTCTGTCTGGCCAAACTTTGTTTTAATGGCCTTTTTGCTAAATCCGTTTCTGCTGTTCCCGGAGTTATTACCCTCCACACTGTGTTTTTCGTAGCCAAGGTGGGAATCCATCTCGGCCTCGAATATTGTTTGCAGTGTGTCCTTGAATAGGTTCTTCAAAAGATTATGAACGTCTTCTACTGCCTGGCAATTCCTGGCAAGTTCCCTTATTGTCTTATCCTGCATGTTTTCCATAAATGGCCAACTCCTTTTAGTTAAGTTTAACCATTTACACAATCCTTAATACGTCCTCCGACTAACTAAAGAAATTATCGCATTTTATGGTCGTTGAGTTAAGATAATTTAAGCTTCGCTGGTATTGCCCCAATTTATGTGAAAAACAAATAAGGCTAGGTAATATAGACGACTTTAGTAATATTAATAATGATATCTAAAATAATTCCAAATCATTATACTTTTTTCTTACTCTTTTCATTAAATCGTCAAAAGGAGTTCTTATTGGATAGGTAACTACTGCATTGATATCTTTAAAGATATTTTCAGCGTCCTGCGGAGTAAGCATTCTCTTGTGTATGGCTTGAAACAAGATCTCAAAATGGGATATTCCCAATATATCGGAGTTATTTTCAATAATACGCTTTGCGCTAACATCATCTATCAAAAGGACCGGAATTCTAAGTTCTTGGGCCAGTGCGAAGGCTTCGCGTTCACCGTCATCCAATGCGTCCTTATAAGACTGTAGCGTTATCTCTATTCCCTGAATTTGTGTAGAGGTAAGTACTGTACGATCGTTAAGGTTGATTCTATTTAACCAGTCATATTGTACAAGCGGATCAGGGAGTCCGACCTCTTTCAATATCTCGCTATGAACACGACCAGGAATAATCACTTTAGTATAAAGTAGCTCAAGGATGTTTAAGTGTTTTGCCTTATATAGCTTGATAATTACATCTGCATCGCTCACAACTACCTGGCTAGATAAACTCTTCATAAGTGAATCCCATCTCCTCGGGTACTTTATCCCATAATGCTAAAATACTACTCAGTTTTTTATAACTGATCCTTCCTTCCGTATAATTCGAAGTTAAGGCATGTAACAAGCTCGCAGGAATAACCTTGTCTCTTGTAGGAGCAACAAGATCCTTTATGCCGTATTTTTTAGCTTCTTGAAATAGCAATTCAGCATTTTCTATGGTTCCGAGCTTTTTTAAATGATTGTACAATGATGTGGGTATAATTTGGCATCGCAATAGAGCGAAAAGCATCGCAGCGTAGGACACCTTGAATATCCTCTGGAGAGTCATAACTGTTCCATGGGTCGCTGTATGCTTATAGCCGAACATTGAGTAATAGGTATTACGAACTCCCTCTTCTGGAAGCAGTAAGGCCCCGGCAAACCTATCTGCCAGAACCTCCCTTTCATCTTCCAAAGATTGTCCAGGATCACATACCAGTAAATTATGATGAAGATGTTCTCTGTCATAAAGAAAATGACTCAGTTCGTGAGCGGCTGAAAAGATTTGACGTCCCAAAGACATGTTCGTATTCACGAAAATAAGAGAGCCGTCTTTATTAATCGCAATAAAAGCAGATAACGACTGACTTGAAACAGGATATCGGAGTACGATAACATCCTTTTGTCTACGCTCAATTAGACCAAAAATATCAGATACCGGTTCGATTCCAAGGCCCCATGCTCGACGTATTTCGTCAGCACGCTCCCTTGCGATTAAATCCAGTTCTTTTTTTCGAACAGTACTTATTTTAGACATTTGACTGCCTCCATAATTTAACTTGTCCGAGAATCTCCTTGAAAATAAACTCAATCTTCTCTATAGACCTAAACAGTTCTTCTTCATCGGTCCGCGTTGCGCGAAAACGTCCAACCAGTGTATCTTCTTCTGCAACCGGTTTAGTCAAAACATCAGTTGTTACTCCCAGGATGTCTGCTATTTGGCGGAGTTCCAAACTGTTAATGGCTTTTTTTCCACCTTCAATTTTGGTAACAACAGGACGTGAAATATCCATTCCTTGAGCCAGTTGCTCCTGGGACATGTCGCGCTCTTCACGGAGAGCTTTAATCCGAGCACCTATATCCTCGAACGTCGGTACCCGTGTACTCATGGGGGTTCCTCCTCCTCAGTATCTTTTGGCAGCAATGCCTAGTATCTATGTAATATAATATTACCACACAATTTAGTGTATTGCAATTTATGTTCTATTATGTTACCATTTTTTTAGGTTGAGAAAAACGCGACAAATCAAGGAGGTAAATAGCTATGGGGGAACACAAGCAGACGGTCACGATCATCGTGGATGCCACGCCTTACGAATGGCAGAAGGGTGAGATTACATATGCCGAGGTAGTTACGCTTGAAGTTCCGAATTATTCGGAACATCCTGAGATAACTTATTCTGTTATATACAAGAACGGTCGCGGCAACAAGCCGGAAGGCATACTTCCACCTGGCGGATCTGTTAAAGTGAAAGAAGGGATGATCTTTAGTGTTTCAGAGACTGGTCAGTCATAATGATGATATAAGGCGGTTGGTGGAGAAGGGGTATGCTGTTGCGTTCGACAGCAACTGCATTATCATACGGGACATACCATACTTGGACCACCAACGACAATTGCGGATAGGAGCGATTGTTGCCAAGCTCGTATTCATAGATGAGAACAGGGTTACCCAGGACGATCATCAGATTTATTTCGCGGGTTCAGTACCGCACAATCTTGATGGCAAGCCAATTCCCAATCTTGCCGGTGGTCCTGTTCAGCTTGCGTTGAGTGAAGCTAGCCGCGACGTGGTCGTGGAACGCTCATTTTCAAATAAGCCACTGGCCGCCGGTAGGTTTGCTGATTTTTTTGAAAAAATAGAGAGCTATGTCGCGATAATCTCCGGGCCGGCTATTGACCTGTATGACGCCAATCCTTACACGTTTCGCACTGTTGAACAGGCGGGAGACGATTCTGTATTCAAGTTGCGGGACACGCTCACATCCAGAGCCGAGATATCTGACTTATCCGCAAAGTTCAAGGATGATGTTGTCGCAGTAATTGGACTCGGGGGCACCGGCTCGTACGTTCTTGATTTTCTCGCGAAAACGCCGGTGCGAGAAATTCGGACTTTTGATCTAGACCCATACTACGTACACAACGCGTTTCGTTCACCGGGAAGGCTTCAGTTGGATGAACTCGGCAAGCTCAAATCGGAAGTCTTCTATTCGCGGTACGAAAACTTCCGGACCGGACTAACTTCAGAGCCAAAGTTCATTGATGCAACATGCAGCAACGACCTCGATGGCGTGACTTTTGCTTTCGTGTGTGTCGATAAAGGGAGCTCACGCGCTGGTATCTTCGATCTTCTAATTTCAATGGGCATACCCTTTGTTGACGTAGGCATGGGACTCAGTCGAAAAAACGGGCCGCTGAGCGGAATGCTCCGAACAACTTACTTCTCCTCTGAAGACGGCCAGAAAGTGCGGGAGAAAGGGTTGGCACAGCTCGCGGACAGTCCTGATGATATATATAGGACGAATGTTCAGATCGGCGAACTAAACGCACTGAACGCTTGTCTGGCAGTTATCCGATTCAAGCAGTTGCGCGGTTTCTATTTGGAAGCAACACCCAATTACCACCTCTTATTTGAAATTGCTGACCTGAAGATAGTTGGTGCATCGTCTGATGAAGATTAGATTACAGCGTGTTCACTATATGCCAAAGGACTTGGAGGCAGGTGTGCTCTACGTATCGGAGGAGTTCGGTACAGCTGCCCATCTTTGCGCTTGTGGTTGTGGTTCAAAGATCCGGACTCCTTTAGGCCCAACCGAATGGTCTTTGGAGGAGACCGCTAGGGGACCAACACTTTACCCTTCGATCGGAAATTGGCAGCAAGCTTGTAAATCACATTACTGGATACGTCACGGTCAGGTCGTTTGGGCGGATAAATGGACGCCTGAGCAAATCGAGGCCGGACGCTACGCGGAGGAGTCGCGTCGAAAGGCTTACTATGACGCACTTGATTCTCAGAGGAGTGGACCTCTTAGAAAATTCTGGAATTGGCTGAAGGGCTTATTTGGCAGATAGAGGGCACATTTCTGATGGATTGGCCAGCAAATCTGATTTCTTAGGAAAAAAGCAGGGGAACTATCCCCCATATCATATAATTGCCAGGATTCCCCTGCCCCCGTTCCGATATAATTTCAAGATGTTATGTGTCAGGCAAAGGAGTAGCCATTCACCGCGGACCTTTTCCAGCCCCCGGAGAAGGAACCGTCGGAAACTTAGGACCTCTTTTATCTGACCAAGACAGGTTCAACTGTTTGTATACTTTGAAGACATATACACAAAGTGGAAGCCCACGTATAATGAGGTCTTCCACTTCTTGCGTTAAGATAACTTAACTTCGCTGGTACTACCCTAAGTACGGGATATCGACAGGTCTGAGGCAGATTTCCTGTTCACCAGTCATATCAACCTGTGAACAGACCCAAAGGGCCGTTCACAGGTTGATATGGCCATGTAACCAGTTAACCGGTTCCCTCATAGGGTGTACCATGAAACAGCAAATCTCTCCGGAACAGGTGAAAATAAAAAAAGCCATCAGGGTGATGGTCAAAATTGCCCTGCGGTTTTTGGATGGAAAAAATCAGCTTAACAAGTGCGGCGCTACCGGCAAATTTCAGCCCGGTACCCCAGTGCCCCCCAGCATCGGGAATATGTGCAGCTCCCGGTGAGGGGGGACTTGCAGGTAGCGCTGATTGTTTCTGCCCGAAGCCGGGGCCCCGGGCAGAAAGGTTATATAATACCGCCGAGGCCGGAGTATCTTAAACCCTAACGCTAAACGACTTCCGGACTACTCTATCAGGGTCTCCAGCTCCAGCTCCCGAATTTTCTCTCCTGTGGGAATTCCTTTTTGGTCCCAACCCATAACGGCATAGTAGTCATCAAGCAGGGCGTCCATTTCCACCAGCTGTCCCTTGGACAGGCCCTCCGGCATGGGCTCTTCCAGGAATCGTCGCGGCAGTATGTCATGCCTCCTGTCAAGGCCCAGGCGAACATTATACATTCTTTCCAGGTTAAGTATCCTCTCCCCTACCCTCATGGCCTCCTCTTCAGTACAGTCCAGTCCCGTGGCCGCCCGGAAGACTTGCAATTGTTTCTCCAATGAGAGGACGAAGCGCATGCTGGAGCAAAAGCCCAGAGAATCCACAACAGCCATGTACTGCTGGACGGTGCGTACCAGCGTTCCCTTTCCCTCAACGGCGAACCGGTCACCGGCGATTTCCGGCCCCATAGTAGGAGAAACCATGTGGTGGGCCCCCTTGGGCGAGGTGCCGTAGGTCAGGGCCATGCCCTTGCAGCCCCGGGGATCATACGTGGCAAAGGGCAGTCCCTTGACATGGATAGCAAGGTCGGGAACCCCCAGACTTTCTGCGGCCGCTTTGACACCCTCGGCCAGCAGGTCACCGATGCCCCTCCGCTCACCCATGCGGATTAACAGCTCCACCAGGGCCTCCCCATCACCGAAACGGGGTTCCAGTCCGTCAAGCTGGCCGGATGCCACCCGTCCCCGCTCAAAGGCTTCCATGACCATTGAAACGGTGGCCCCGCAGGACATCGTATCCATTCCGTAGGCATCGCAGACCTCTGTTGCCTTCATGATGTACTCCCACTGACTCACCCCGCAATTTGCCCCCAGAAGGCCGATGGATTCAAACTCGGGGCCTTCCAGCGCCACCCGGCCGTACTTACCTATGTGCATTGCGGTACGTTTTCCACAGGCCACCGGGCAGGCGTAGCACGAGGCGTCCCCCTTCACCAGATCATTCTTCATGGCCGGGCCTGAAACTTTCTCGCCATCTTCAAAATGGCCGGAGGAAAAGTTCCGGGTGGACCAGAAACCCAGGTAGTTGATGCCCTGCACCATCTCCGCTGTCCCGTATTTCCGGCGGGCCTTGGCGGTGCTGTGCCGTCGCAGTTCCCTTGCCATCTCTTCGGCCAGGGTCGCCAGTTCCTGAGGCCGGGCGCCCTTCACTTCTCCAGTCCCACGAACCACTACCGCCTTAAGGTTCTTTGACCCCATCACGGCCCCTGCTCCACCCCGGCCAAACTCCCGGTATCGGTCCGAGGTAATACATGCCATACGATTCAGTTTTTCTCCTGCCGGCCCTATGTAGGCCACCTTAACAAAGGGATCGCCCAGTTCTTCTCTAAGGAGGGCATCAGTATCCGGAATGAGAAGCCCCCAGAGGTGGCCAGCCGGGCGGACCTCCACTTGATTATCATCAATCAGCAGGTACACCGGCTGGTCGGATTTACCCTCAACAATCAGCCCGTCGTAACCGGCGAACTTTAACTCAGGCCCCCAGTGCCCTCCACACAGTGAGTAGGAATACGTTCCGGTGAGGGGGGACTTGAAAGTTACATTGACCTTGTTGCTGCCGGGAGCCATGGTCCCTGCCAGTGGACCAATGGTGAATACAAGTTTGTTTTCCGGCCCCAGAGGATCGGTATCCACCGGAACCTCCCGGTAAAGATAGTACGCTCCCAGGCCACGACCTCCCCAAAAGTCCTTTACTGCTTCAGACGGAGTATCTTCAATCATTATTTTGCCCTCGGTCAGGTTTACCCTGATCATTTTTCGCGTAAAACCTCCCGCCTGCATCAGCGGTCACCTCCCATCCGCCGGACGGCTGAAATTTTAATATCTCGGTCCACCAGTTCCCGGCGGAGGTAGCGGATGGCCCCCTCCGGGCAGTGAACCGCGCACTGAGGAAGTCCGCCGCACAGGTCGCAAATAAGTGGGTATCCATTCCGGTCCACAGCCACCGCTCCGTGGGGGCAGGCTTCAACGCAGAGGCCACAGCCGGCGCAGGTATTATAATCAACCCTGACAGCTCCGGTCTTTTCGTCCCGGGTCAAAGCGCCCGCGGGGCAAACCCCGGCACACAGGGGAACAGCGCACTGGCGGCAGACCATAGGAATATCCCTTTCCCCGTCCAGGTCGCGAAGAACCCTGATCCGGGCATCGGTTGGGCTGACCGCCCCGTTGTGGCTGTAGCTGCACCACTGTTCACACAGCCGGCAGCCAACACATCGCTGGACGGACACACTGATAACCTTCATTTCAGATTGCACCACCTTAAGCTATGAGTAAATGTCCTGTTTTACATACATGCTTCATACAGCCGTACGAAGTCACCAAAATCGGTCAGCCTGGGATTTGTGCCGTGTATGCCGGTTGTAACGGCGTCACGCGCTATGACAGGTATTTTATCGGTTGTAACCCCCAACTCGCCAAGTTTGGTGGGAAGATTCAATGTTTCTAAAAGGCTATAGATTGCTTGTGATGCTGACTTTGCCGATTCCAGCGATAAATCTTCATCTACCTGTTGCCCCATGGCCAGTGCTATTTTGGCATATTTATGCGGAGAACTGTTTAAATTGAAATCTATTACCCGGGGCAGCAGGATTGCGCACGCCAATCCGTGGTGCAGATTAAAATGTCCACCCAGAGGGTGAGCCATAGCGTGAACGTTGCCCAGGCGTGCGTTTGCAAAAGCCATTCCAGCGTAAGCGCAGGCAAGCTGCATGAGCGAAGCAGCACTGGGGTTTGAAGGGTCTGCCACAAACCGTTCTAGCGATGCAGCACTTATATTAATCGCTTCAAATGCCAGCAGATCAGTAATTGGACTGGCGGATGTAGAAACATAAGCCTCGATTGCGTGGGTCAGGCTATCCATCCCGGTCATGGCTGCTATGTGAGATGGTAGCGTCTTCAGCATACCGGGGTCCAGTATGGCCACCCTGGGAGCAAGATAAAAACTCCTGATAGATATCTTGTAATGCCGATCGGGATCAGTTATCAAGGCGCTAAACGTAACCTCTGCTCCGGTACCTGCGGCAGTAGGGATCGCAATCAGGTAAGAAATCGGATGCGGAATCTTATCAGCGCCTTCATACTGAACTAAAGGCCCCGGATTGTTGGTCAAAACACCAATAGCTTTGGCTAAGTCGATGGAGCTGCCTCCACCTACCGCCACCAGAATGTCGCACCCTTCGCTCCTGTATAATTGGTGGCCTTCATCCACCATAGACAGAACAGGATTGGTTTCCACCTTGTCGTATATAACCACACCCAGCCCGGCTTTGCGAAGTGAATCGATAACTTCATCCACTAAACCAGCATTAAGGACCCCTTTGTCGGTAACAATCAGTGCTTTTGTCCCTCCAGCATCGCGCGCCTCCTGGCCGGCTCTCTCTTTAGCGCCAAGCCCGGAAATAATCCTGGTAGGTGAAGCGTAATAGAAAGATCCTTGCAATCCCCCATCACTTCCTTTTTAGCTTTGATTCAAAACTTGATTGGTGGCGAAAAGAACGCCAGAAAAACGAAGCCCGCCTCACCACTTGTGGTCTGGTGGTCATTCTTCGGAGGTATGCAGACGGTCACACCGGGGGTCATGTGGTGAACAGTCTCCCCCACAACAACCGTTCCGGAACCTTCCAGGCAGTAATATACTTCGGTTTCAACCTCGTGCCTGTGGCGTGGGCCTGTAACCAGAGGCTTAAACTGATAGCGGCCAAGTGACACTGCTGCTTCGGGATGGCTTTCCACGTCCAGGATGACTCTTACCTCCCGATTCCCTCCGTCAAGGCCCACAGGGCTGCTCTCCCTACAGTCAATACGTATTCCGGACAATTTCAATCACTCCATTTGCTGCGAATTTAACTACCTGACCACCTTGAAGACGGCGTTGCAGTCTTCATCTCCATACCCGTTTTCCTGGGCTGCGGCCAGGTAGCCCATGCCCTTCTTGCAGAGATCCAGCATCATTCCCAAATCGTCGGCCATGGCGTTGCCCAGCCGTACATCTTTTAAGGCAAGGTTAACAGAGAACCTGGGGGCATAATCTTTGTTCAGTACCCACGGGCCGCGCACCCTGAGCTGAAACGACTCAGCACCGGTAACCTTCAAAAGTTCTTGCAGAAGGGCTGGGTCTATGCCCACCTTTTCGCCGAGTTTAAGACCCTCGGCCAGGGTGGCCATGTTAGTCATCCCTACCATATTGCTGATTAGTTTGAAAGCGGTGGACTGTTCAACGTCACCAGTATAATAGACAGGTTTACCTATTTTCTTCAGTACGTCCTCAAATTTGTCAAACACTTCCTTTTTGCCTCCGGAAAATATGGGCTCACTGCCCTCCTCGGCCTGTGCAGGGCCCATGCCAAGGGGGCAGGCCAGGAAGTTAAGGCCTTTTTCTTCAGCATTGTTGGCTAGCTTACGGGCGGTCTTGGGGTCGATGGTACTGACGTCGATGTGGGTTGCGCCGGGCTTCATCACCTGGTACAAACTCTTTTCCCCCAACAGCAGGTTTTCCAGGTCCACCGGCATGGGCAGGCTGGTGAAGAGGCAGTCAGCCCCGGTAGCCGCCTCCACGGTGGAGGATGCGGGCCTGCCACCTACCTTCAAGGTTCTTTCAACAGCTTCTTTGCTGATGTCAAACACAACCACTTCATAGCCCGCCCTTATAAGGTTACGGGCCAGGCCGCCGCCCATTTTTCCCAGTCCAATAAATCCAAATTTCATTATTTTCACCTTTTCCAATAATATTTTAGTTTTTATTTTTGCTTGACTGTACACCCCAAAATCAAAAGCTGCCATTTACCACCACTTTATCATTTCAGTGACTTGGTTCCTTATATTGACAAATTCCGGGTCGGCGAAGTTGCGCGGCCTGGGCAGGTCAACCTTGATTTCTTTTTTGATTGTGGCCGGCTTGGGCGTAAGAATAAGTATTCTTTCGGCCAGGTAAACCGCTTCCTCGATGTTGTGGGTAACAAAAATTACCGTCCTCTTCATCTCCCGCCAGATTCGGATAACCTCATCTTCAAGGTAATAGCGGAGCTTGATGTCGAGCTGGCTGTACGGCTCATCCATCAGCAACAGGTCGGGGTTGATTGCGAACGCCCTGGCGATTACTACCCTTTGGTCCATGCTGGCCGAGAGCTGGCGGGGATAGTAATTGCGGAAGTCTTTCAGCCCCACCAGTTCCATCACTTGGTTTAAGCGCTTTTTAATCTCTTCCTCGGGCACTTTTTTAACTTCAAGCCCGTAGCGTATATTCTGCTCAACCGTCAGCCAGGGCATTGTAGAAGGCTCCTGGAAAACAAAGGATATATTGTGTTTCTGTGGATTGGCTGGCTCCCCGTCAATATATATGTCACCCTCGGTTGCCGGATGCAGCTTGGTCAGTACGTTTAAAAAGGTGGTCTTGCCGCAGCCGGTGGGGCCAACTATGCATAAGAACTCGCCTTCGTACACATTAAACGAAATATTGTTTAAAACCAGAAGGTCACCGAAGCGCTTGGTAAGGTTTTGCACCTGTATTTTAATTTTACGTCCGTTGTTTGTCATAATGTTCCCCTTCCTTCACCCTAGAGAGCCAGATCAGTGTTATCGGCGATTTTCTGCCGAACCTCCAGAAACCTGGAGTCTGTAAACTGGCGCGGTCGGGCTAAATCGATGGGATACACGGCCTTAACCGTGGCCGGGCAACGGCTGAGAAGGACAATCCGGTCGCCCAGATAAATGGCCTCCTCGATGTTATTGGTTACAAACACCACCGTGCGCTTGGCCTTTTCCCATATGCGCAGTATTTCTTCCTCCATCATGTACCGCGTCTGGGCATCAAGGGCGCCGAAGGGCTCGTCCATCAGCAGAACCTCCGGGTCACTGCAGTATGCCCTGGCAATGCCCACACGCTGCTTCATGCCGCCGGAAAGCTGGTACGGGTATGACTTTTCAAAACCGGACAGCCCCACCAGATTTATAAAGTACCGGGCCTTTTCCTCCCTTTCTTTTTTGGAAACACCCCTGAACTTGAGCCCCATGGAGACGTTTCCCATCACTGTTTTCCAGGGCATAAGGGCCATTCTCTGGAAGACCAGTCCCAGATTGGGGTTAGGACCACTGACAGGTACATCGTTAAGAAGTATTTCCCCGGAGTCGGACGAGTCCAGGCCGGCCATAATGTTTAACAGGGTAGTCTTCCCGCACTGCCCGGGGCCGAGAATAACCAGAAACTCGTTTTTAGCCACCGACAGATTAACGTCCTTCAACACCTCAGTTACATTGCCATCCATTCCCGGAAACGACTTATAAAGGTGCTGGCAGCTGATTTCGCTTTTTACATCGATATTTCGCGCTTCCATGGGCAGACCCACCTTTCTACGTAACGCAGGCCCACTGCGATCAGTGCTCCCACGGCTCCGATGATAAGCATGCCGGTAATGATCATGGCAGGGTTGCTCATGTCCATACCCCGGAGGATAAGGTAGCCAACGCCTTCTTCGGCTCCCACCATTTCCGCGGCCAGAACGCACATCCAGCAGAGGCTCAGGCCGTTTTGCAAGCCTGCAAAAATTGCCGGCAGGGCTGACGGCACCGCGACCTCTTTGAAAAGCTGCCTGAGGTTGGCGCCCTGCGATCTTGCGGCATCCAGAAGCAGGGGATCGGTAAACCTGATTCCTGTATAGGCGTTCATTACCGCTGGTATAAACGCCCCTATGAAGCAGATGAATACCTTGGGCGTCTCTTCTATGCCAAACCATAATATGGCCAGCGGAATCCAGGCGATGGGAGGTATGGGGCGGAAAATCTCGAAAATGGGTTTGATAATGGCCTCCGCCTTTTTATTCCAGCCCATAAGCAGGCCCATGGGAATACCAATTAATACAGCCACCGCAAAGGCCGTAAGCACCCTCCTCATGCTTGCCCAGATGTGGCCTCCCAGGATTGTTTTACCCACCGGTTCGGCTAGCATGTCAACAAACTGGTTGACCACCGCCACCGGAGAGGGCAGCGACTTGCCGAAATAGCCGCCGGTCGCGGCAAACTGCCAGACTATTATTATCAATAAAAGGGATGTTAAGGGAAGAAACCGGGAAAAAATCTCAGCGGGTGACGCTTTGGCATTCATAATCATGACCTCCTCCACGGTGCCAGTTTTCCTTCAAACCTTTCCAGTATGAAGGCCATGGCCGCCCCGGTCAAGCCGATGGTCAGCATTCCGACTATTATAACGTCCGGCCTGGCCAGGGTACGCCCCATCTGGATCATGTAGCCCAAGCCCTCGGTGGCCGCCAGCAATTCAGCCGCCACCAGGGTCATCCAGGCCGAACTTAAGGATAACCTTAAGCCCGTAAACACCATGGCCAGGGCCGAAGGAACCCCGACCCTCAAAAACGTCTCCCAGTTGGTGGCGCCAAAGGTTCTCGACATGTTGATAAGTACCGGCTCCGTAAGTTTTATACCGGCGTAGGAATTGATAACGCTGGGCACAAAGGCCGACAGCCATATAATGAAAGCTTTTGCCGGCAGACCAATGCCGAACCAAAGTATGGCTAGGGGAATCCAGGCGATTGGCGGTATGGGCCTTATCACCTCAAATATCGGTTTTACAATTGAGTCCACCTTTTTGTACCAGCCCATAAGTAGCCCTAGGGGCGCCCCGACAACCACCGCGGTAATATATCCGGTAAGAGCCAGCGTCAAGCTGGTCTTGAAGTGCGCTCCAAGGGTGGCCCCGTCGGGGGCGCGGTTGGAAAACTTGGATATGAACGTGGTGAGAACCTCGGCTGGAGGGGAAAGTAATGCCTTTGAAATAATACCGGATTCCACTAACCCGTACCATATTATAAAGAACACCACCAGGCTGGCTGCCGACAGCCAAACAAGTGAATTGTTTTTAGACCTGATCTTTCCAGGAGCAGCCACAATCCGGGTAGCCATATAATTGTCTCTCCTTGTCTAAAAAACTTTTTTATTCGACTACCGCTTTTAAAGCGGTAGCCGAAAATCATTGTCATCTATTTTTTGCCTTGTTCCATCTCGGCAACCATCTTCAAGAATTTGTCGGTAATAAATCCTCCCTTAAAGAATTTGTCCCTCTCCTGGGTAGTTATGCGGCCCTGAGACACAAAGAACTCGGCGAGACCGGAAATTTGTTGTTCAACTTCACTCATGCCGCCGTCCTTTTTGGCAAACATGTTCAATTGCTCCTTGGTATCAAAAAGGGGCCTTAGCTTGAATTCGTCATCAAGCGCCTTGCTGGCCAGCGTAAGCCCGCGCTCTTTGTAGTATGCATCAAGCATCTTCTTGGACTCTTCGGGGTTGGTTTTCATTTCCTTGATGCCCTTCATGTAAAGATTAAGCCACTTTGCCACCAGCTCGGGGTTTTCTTCCACGGCCTTCTTGCTGGCTACCACAACGGCGGGTATTTTCACGCCGACCCTGCGTCCGGAAGAAATTTTGACCCAGCCCTTGGACTCTCCGATGTAGTCAAAGGGGGCCCACAGTTGGACGATGTCGCCCTGGCCCGCTTCGAAAGCTGCAATGGCCTGGGACTGTTCCATGTGCACCAGCTTGACGTCCTTCTCATCCATACCCAACGCCTTGAGCGTTGCGATAACGGCGTAGTGGCCGGTGGAAGCGGTGGTCTGCAGTATTGTCTTGCCCTTTATTGTATCAGGTGATCCGTATATTTCGGGGTACTGGGGATTGTTGCCCTTGACCTTCAAAATAGGGCTGTCGGGGCGCACGTATAGGTCATTGGTTTCGGATTCGTCGTCAGCTACAGCAATAATGTACGCTCCGTACCTTATCGCAGCCAGCATGGCGGGAGGGGCTCCCATGGCGCCCACCTGCCACTTGTTGGAAGCAAGGGCCTCATTTTGCGGAGGGCCGGATGGGTAAAACTGAAATTCTATTTTCATGCCTTCAGCTTTGTCCAACCCCTTTTGCATGGCCATGTAGGTGGGCAGGGCGTGAAGGCAGGGCTGGTGGCTGGTCGCAATAGTTTTCAGTTCGGAAGAAGAGGACCCGCTGCCGCTTTTCTGTTCCGACGGCTTGCTGCCGCCACAACCTGCAACAGCCAATACCATGATTAAACTTAAAAACAGTACCCAATACCTTGAGAATTTCATTTTTTTACCTCTCTTTCTTTTGAATCTTTTTCGTAAACCATGACCCCTTTGTACAACAGTCTTTTTGATATCACCTCCCGGCAGTATGATTACAAATCATGTAAACCTTTTACCTGGGAATTTAATAAAACGATTTTATTCCTAATCAAAATGCAATCATTGAGTAGTCAACCAATTCAAACCCAGTTCAAGAAGTTTACCCTTTTCAGGAATTCCCTGAGCATCCCATCCTGCCATTTCATAATATAATTTTGCAGCCTCCCGAAAAGTATTATTAGAAGTACCTAACTTCCCTCTGTTTAATTCACTCAGTAAGGGTTCGTAGAATCGTGACGGGAGTCTGTCATGTTGCGAACCGAATCCCTCATTACAATTAAAAACCTGTGCCATTGAATTTAAGCGTTCACCAACCTTCATCAATTCCCAGAGGCTTGTTTCCCAACCAGTCACCGCTTCTGTTTTTTCTATAAGTTTTTTTAGGGGAATAATGCCACGGGCTATATATCCCAACATACAAACTCCCAAGGCCTCGTAAGCAAAACCAAGAAAATTAGTGTAGAGAATTAATCGTACCCTTTCCCACAAAAGTTCTTTACCCATACTTCCCCGCAATATCCCGAGAGATGCCCCATTCGAAAAACCTATAGGTTTGTTCGGAACAAAAAAAGGATCGTGCTGTGCCCTTCCTTGATTCCGGTTGCAGGTGCAGAGAGGCCCTGCAGCTTTATTAACAGCAATAACTTGAGGGGTACCTTTACTGTGCGAGATACTGCTTAAATGGTGTAATCTGACCTCATGTGCCGCCCAATGTGTAATGCTTTGCAATCTTGCGGAATCCGCCACTTCAACCTTTTCTGTGCCATATACCGCTATAGCCTTTAAATTTTTCGAACCCATCACTGCTCCTATCCCTTTTCCTCTATCGGAATAGGATAGCTCATTTACAATACAGGCATATGGAAATAAATTTTCGCCATCGGGACCAATCTGAGCAATCCGTACCTGCTTTATTCCTAATTCACATTTAATAGATTCATCCACCAATCCTGATTCGAGACCCCATAGATTGCTTGCGTCTTTGATTTCCACTTCGCCGTTGTGTACCCATAAGTAAACTGGTTTATCGGCCCTACCGCGAAATATTATTGCATCAAATCCCGCCGATTTAATTTCAGAACCCAACCAACCACCAACCGCCGATTTTCCAAAGGTTCCGGTTAGGGGTAATTTGGCACATACGGTATAGTGCGGCACACAGTGACTTAATAACCCGGTCAACAGACCCGGAGCAATAATTAATAAATTATCCGGCCCTAATGAATCTACTCCTACAGTCATATTTTTAAGTAGATAATATAGACCGATACCCGGGCCTCCCATATATGTGCGATAAAAAATGTCTCCTAATTCTTCGATAAGAATACTTTGAGTAGAAAGATTTACATAGAGTATCTTACCGGTATATCCAATGGCCAACTAATTTTCCTCCAGCATGGTTTCCGTAATTAGTTAAATGGTATCATCCAAGGTTATATATGGGCTATGTTTCCATTAATGGCTAACAATACCTCATGCCATCATCCCCAAAATTTCAACAATTCATTGCAGCATGAATTTTTGCAAAATTCATGCCATGCGTTAAAATTATCCCCCAATAAACAAAAATACTTAAAAAGCATATAAATATCAGCATTTATCGCTTTTATTAATTTACCATAAATTGCCATATTAGATTATTCTCTCCGATCAAAATGTAACACCTGTTTCCTTTTGTGCCACAGTTACATTTGCTGTGTTGTTCTTCTTTTTCATTGGGGCTGGATTTTTAAATGCATCTCTGGTACTCTTTAAGGTAAAGGTTTATTCCACTGTTTTAAAGGGAATAAGAAAGCATGTCGGCTGTAACATTATGTTACGGTAAGTTAACGGGGGGATATCTTTGGAAGAGCAAACCTGGACTGAAGCAGCGTTGTCCGAATTGAAAAGGCTTCAGAAAAAAATTGATAAAATCAAACAAGGATGGGAAAACTTTATTGCTACCGGAAAGATTCAATCAGATAACATCATTTCGGCAGAAGTCTTGAGTTCGTGGATACGGTGCCGTAACCGTGGCTTAAATCCATATAATATACCAGTTGTTTCACTCACCACCAACGGATTAAGACAGCGTCTGGAGGAGAATAGTGAGCTAATCCAGGTTGCAACTCCATTCCTGCAAGCTTTGACCGAAAGCGTCGAGGGGTCCGGGTTTAGGGTTGATATATTTGACCCTGAAATATTTCTTTTGGCATCATTTGGAGATAAAGATGCTTTATTAAATGCCCATAGACGTGGTTTAACACCGGGTGCTAATCGTAGTGAAATCAATGCCGGCACAAATGCAATGAATTTATCCGTATTATTAGAAAAACCAGTACAACTATTGGGCCCTGAGCACTACAACATTGAATTGCACAATTATACATGCGCATCGGTACCTATTAAGGATGAGAACGGGAAAATTATTGCCATAATAAATGCTACCGGAAATTATAGCCTTATTCATAAACACACTCTAGGTATGATAATCGCCTCAGGAAAGAGCATTGAATATATCCTTGCTCAGAAGCAAATGCGTGATGAATTAGAAATAACGAATCAATACAATAAAGAGATTATTGAGTCTATTTCAGATGCATTAATAGTAGTTAACGCCAATGGAGAATTACTTACAGCCAACCAGACAGCGAAAAGGCTCCTCGGAGTAAAAGAGAAAAATTTTATCGGATCTACTGCTGAAACACTATGGGGGCCACAGAATCCCTTTGCCGAGGTATTGGCTACCGGTGAACCCATTGTAGACCAGGAAATTATCCTTACCACATGGGGCAAAAAAGTTCGGGTAATAGGTACCGTTCGGCCGATTATCTCTGGAAAAACAGGCATAAACAGTGCGATAGCCACATTTAAAGGCATGCAGCGTGCGACTGGATTTGTCAAAAACCTTGTAGGATGGAAGGCCCATTTTACTTTTGATAACTTGATTGGCAACAGTATTGAATTCCGCCAGGCAGTTCATTTGGCACAGGAAACGGCAAAGATGCCCAGCAATGTTTTAATACAGGGAGAAAGTGGAACAGGAAAGGAGCTTTTTGCCCAGGCTATTCACAATGCCAGCCCATTTTGTGATGGCCCGTTTGTGGGTATAAATTGCTCGGCAATTCCAAAAGGCCTTTTGGAAAGCGAATTGTTTGGTTATGAAGAAGGGGCATTTACCGGAGCCAGAAAAGGGGGGCAACCTGGGAAGCTTGAGTTAGCTGAGGGTGGAACTATATTTTTTGATGAGATTAATTCTCTGCCCTTTGATATGCAAGCAAAGCTTTTAAGGACGTTACAGAACAAAACTATAACCCGGGTGGGCGGAAAGCTGGAAATTTCCGTTAATTTACGGGTCATTACGGCAAGCAATACGGACCTGTGGCAGATGGTCAGGATGGGCGATTTTCGCGAAGACCTTTTTTACCGAATCAATGTAATCAACATAGTCATACCCCCTTTAAGAGAGCGTTACGAAGATATTGACCCGCTAGTCAATCACATTGTCCGTCATTTAGCCAAGCGATTGGGAGTAGACATCGCCATTGACAAATCTGCACTGGAAGTAATGAAAAAATATCATTGGCCAGGAAATGTGCGTGAATTGGAAAATGTATTGGAAAGGAGTTTTGTATTGGCTAAAAGCAAGAATTCTTCAGCTATTACTGAAACTGATATACTTAACTATCCTGGAATAATGAATTCGCTGCGAAGCAAAGTAAACCTGGCACAAATAGACACTATCAGCAACAGCTCGATAAAGGATATTGAAAAAGAGGCTATAGAGAATGCTCTGATATCCAGTAACGGGAATATTACCCAGGCAGCCCAGACCCTTGGGCTGGCAAGAGTCACAATTTATAGAAAGATGAAGCGCTATGGGATCAAAACCACCCCCTGAAGGTATCGCTGAAAAAGCAGGCCGGGCTATTGTGTGTAAACCGCTTTACGGATTTGATCACTCAAACCTCAGGGCATCAATGGGGTTGAGGCCCGCCGCCTTCCTGGCGGGGTAGTAGCCGAAGAATATGCCCACCGCTGCTGAGAAGCCTGCCGCCAGCAGCACTGAGTAAATGCTGACCACGGTGGGCCACCCGGCCAGGGCGGACACCAGCCGTGAAACCAGAATTCCGGACACTATTCCTATAAGCCCGCCAATCAGGCACAATGTCACAGCTTCAACCAGAAACTGGGTCAATACGGCCTTTTCGGATGCTCCCACAGCCATGCGGATGCCTATTTCCCTGGTTCTCTCGGTAACTGTCACCAGCATGATGTTCATGATGCCTATTCCGCCTACCAGGAGGGACACCCCGGCCACGCTGGCCAGCAGCAGGGTCATTATTCCGGTTATGTCCTCGGCGGTGGCCAGTACGGCCGCCATATTCCTGACATTAAAGTCGTCGCTCCCGGTTGCCGGTATTCGGTGTCTCTCCCTGAGCAGGCTGGTGATTGCCTCCTGGATAAAGCCCATGCTCTCCGGGCTCCTGGCCGTTGATGAGCCTGACGCTGTTCACCCCGAACAGCCGCACCTGGGCGGTGCTTATGGGTACATAGCCTGCTCCTGTCCCCCCATGGAGGCCTCTTTGGCGGGCAAAACACCGATTACCGTATAAGTCTGCCTGTTTACCGTAATGTTCCGGCCTACGGGACTGACCCCGGTGGAAAAGAGATTGTCCGCCACCGTGCGACCGATTACCGCCACCGGCGCGTTAAGGCTCACGTCCAGGTCGTTTAAAAAGGATCCCTCCCCGGGTTTCCAGTTTTTTATGTACTGCATATCCGGGGTGGTACCGGACACCTGGGCGGTCCAGGTCTGGCTTTCATACTGGAGGGTGGCGCTTCCTGAAAGCTCCGGGGCCACCCTTTCCACATAGGGAAGCCCGGCGATGGCCGCAGCATCCTCCCGGGTAAGCGTATTGACATTTCCCCCGGCGCCCCTGACGGCGCCCTGGCTGAACTGGGGATAAACCATCAGCAGGTTTGACCCCATGCCTTCAATCTGGGAAGTTATCCTGGACCGGGCGCCCTGTCCCACGCCGATCATGACAATTACGGCGGCCACGCCGATCACTATCCCGAGCATGGTCAGGAGCGACCTTAACTTGTTTTTGCGCAAGCCATTTAACGCTATGTTGACATTTCCCGCCAGTCTCAATCTTCCACCTCCGGCATTTCCTTCAAGTCCCGGGCTGCCACCCCTGGGCTGTCCACCTTCTCGTTCTCCTGTATGCGGCCGTCCCTGACCCTGATAATTCTCTGGCAGTAGCGGGCAATTTGCGGCTCGTGGGTGACCATTACCACCGTTATGTTTTTCTCCTTATTAAGCTTTTGAATGACATCTATAACCTCCAGGCTGGTCCTGGTGTCCAGCGCCCCGGTGGGCTCGTCGGCAAGTATAAGGGAGGGGTTGTTCACCAGAGCCCTGGCTATGGCCACCCGCTGCTGCTGCCCTCCGGGGTGGCTATATTTATCCAGGCCCACCCAGGACAGGGCCTCCAGTGCCCGCCGGTCCAGTTCCTTTTTGGCTGCCGGCCCTTCAGCGGCATAAAGCAGCGGAAGCTGCACGTTTACCAGTGCGCTGGTGCGGCTGAGCAGGTTGAATCCCTGAAAAATGAACCCTATTTTCCGGTTCCTGATTGCCGCCAGCTGGTCCCGGCTCATACCTGAGACGTCTATGCCGTCCAGCAGGTAGCTTCCCTCGCTGGTCCTGTCCAGGTATCCGATAATGTTTAAAAGGGTAGACTTGCCGGAGCCCGATGGGCCCATAACGGCCACCATTTCCCCCCGGGTCACCGAAATGGTGACCCCCTTCAGGGCGTTGACCTGCCCGGCCAGCATAAAATATGTCTTCCTTATGTTTTCTATCTGAATAACCGGCTGTGGTTCCATCCAGGCACCTCCCGCACTACGGTATTACATGTGGTCATTGGGCGCGTTCCCGGTTAAAAGGCGGTGGGCCCCCCCATGCCCTGCCTGTTGTTGCCCCCCGTGGTTTTTGATGTGCTCCCGGCGGACTGGGCGGTGTTTCCTATAGCCACCTTTTGCCCAGGCATTTGGGGCTTCAGTCGCATGGGATAATAGTACTCAACAAGTAGAAATTAGTACTGATTCTATAAAGCCTACTATAAATTTTTTGTCGGAACCAAACTCTCGTCTTAATACTTTTCCTGTGATGTATACATGGACTTTTAAAAACCGTGAAATTAAATGGGGGCCTTTTCATATACCAATTGAGAATCTAAACTACTACAGGAAAAAGCCTCACCCTTTCTTTACGCCAAGCACAAATGATATTTTTAACCAGGTATATACATATACATCAGACTCTGACGGCGATAAAATAATATCTACCATTGTTGATGGTCTAAAGAATTCTGCGGCAGAAAAAGGCTACGATGAATACAAAACAGTTGAACTTGTTGTATCTTTTGTACAGGGCCTACCATATGTAAGTGATAAAGCTTCAACCTCCCAAGAGGAATATCCCAAATACCCGGTTGAAACACTACTAGATAGAGGGGGGGATTGCGAGGATACCGCTCTTTTAACCGCTGTTTTATTAAGAAAATTAGGCTATGGTTCAGCCTTGCTTATTCTTCCAGAAAAACATCATGCTGCCGTGGGTGTTCTTAGCTCGGCAGATGCTTATGGCTCCTACTATCAGTATGATGGGAAAAAATATTTATATTTAGAAACAACAAAATCCGGCTGGAGGATTGGACAGATACCTAAAGACTATAGAGATGCAAAAGCTTATGTAATTCCTTTACAATAAGTCTTCCCTATAAGAAACCCCGGGTCTAAAAGTCCCGGGGTTTCGCATTGCGTTTTGAGTACTTGTAGAATTCTTAAAGGAAAATAACAGGTAATGGGGAATTTTACCTATAGCCAAAACGGGAGGTGTGTAAATGAGAAAATTTTATATTGTAATACTTACTGTTCTGTTGATGTTAACCGCAGCTACCTATGCTCAGGCTACTCCAACTGTTATTGTAAACGGGAGTAGCCTTGCATTTGACGTATCGCCCACAATTGAAAACGGCCGGACACTCGTGCCTCTCCGGACCATCTTCGAGGCCCTGGGTGCAACAGTCCAGTGGGATGATAAAACAAACACGGTTACGGCCGCAAAATCTGGGACAGAAATAAAACTCACTATCGGAGGTCAAGCAAGTAAGAACGGCCAAACAGTAAACTTAGATGTTCCGGCTAAGGTCATTGACGGCCGCACGATGGTCCCACTCCGATTTGTAGGCGAGGCCATGGGCTGCCAGGTAAGTTGGGACGGCGATACCCAGACCATTAGCATTGTAAGCAACATCGCTGGGACCGGAGGTAATAATATTGAGGTCCACTATATCAATGTGGGCCAGGCTGACGCAATATACATTTCTCTAGCCGACCATAATGACATCCTGATCGACGCCGGTAATGTAGCTGACGGCTTAACAGTAGTCAATTACTTAACTAGTCGAAAAGTTGATGATATCGAACTTTTAATCGCTACGCATCCCCATGAGGATCATATAGGCGGCTTACCTGCTGTATTAGACGCTTTCAGGGTTGAGAAAATACTTGACAGTGGTAAAACCGCCGACTCCGGAATTTATAAGGAATACGCCGCGAAGGCAAAAGCCGAAGGTGCAGAGTGGATTCAAGACAATCGGCAGACGTATACGTTCGGGAATACAGTTCTTCAGGTTTTTACGGGTCCGGAAACATGGCAAGATACGAATGATTACTCCGTTGTATGTCGGCTGGATACCGGGGACATCGAGTTCTTATTCACCGGGGATGCTGAAGGGCCTGCCGAGGCCGCCTTAGCTGGCGATCTTAGCGTCGAAATCCTTAAGGTAGGGCACCATGGAAGCCGGACATCTTCATCTGCAGCTTTTTTATCCAAGATAAAGCCGGAGGTTGCGGTTATAAGCGTTGGTACCGGAAACAAATATGGTCATCCGGCACCTGAAACACTCCAACGCTTGAAAGATGCCGGCATAACCATATATCGAACTGATATTAACAGGACATTGATTATAATGACTGATGGTAAAACCTATAGTGTGGCCGGTGAGCGCCGAGGCCCGTTTGAAAGACCGGAGCCACAGATTCCACCTCAAATACAGCCTCAAGTCCAACCGGCACCGGAACCTGTTCAAACCCCGGCCACGGAAGGTAAATACGTAGGAAGTTTGAAATCCAATAAATACCACAACCCTAACTGCCGGTATGCGACAAGCATTGCCCCGGAAAATGTTGTCTGGTTCAAGGATAAAGCCGCCGCCCAGGCGGCCGGCTATGAGGCATGTAAGGTTTGTAATCCATAATTTTATAAAGGCCCCCGGGGGGTAGACGCAATGTTTTTCCATCTCTGTGGCATGTGATTCTACAAACACTATTAGGATAGAATTATAATGGAATATGTAAATTAGGGCTATTTTAACTCCTTTTTTAACTGAAGGAACCCCTATAAACAATGCCGAACTGAATGTATGGGGGTGCTCTTATTGTTAGTCCTAATAATCCTATTAATGTTTGTCATTGCTCTAGAGCTATATCTAGCTATAAAATATCTTCATGAAATCCGCAAACTCTTCGTGAGGCTTAACAGAAAAAGGCTTGTTAGAATAGCAGTTACAAAGAATGATTTAACAGCATGTAGAGGTAAAGGAAAAAGGACAAAAAAAACACCAGTTCATGAAACCTAATGCCCACCAAAGCTACTTGATATACTCGAAAGATATTGTTAGGTACGACACAAAAGCCCGGGCCCTATGGTCCGGGCTGAGTTTTGGAACAGGTGAAACATAAAAATAACTTTTCGGTGGGATTCCAAGCGTGTCCATGGCCTGGTTGGGTACCAGGTTCGTTGGCGGCATCCCCTCACTCTTGCTACCGGTACCCATACCTCCCTATTTTTCTTTTGTCCTAAAGCCTCTCATAAAGCCGTTTTACTTCTACCTTGCGAATCGTGAACAGTTAAGCACTCATAATTTCTGATAGAGGCAACTGCATTCCTTGTTCAGGAAGTTAATCTCTCTTTTTATCACGTAGTTTAGGCCTGAACATTCCGCAAGCGTTTTTATCCGGGGCAGCTCCCCGATTTATAATTTCCTGCAACCCCTTTTTCCCCACCCGCTGCATCAGCTCCAATGCCAGGATGGTTTGCGGTACTCTTTTCTGTAGTGTTGCATACTCCGTAATACTGACCACACAACCAGGGCGGGTTTCCTCACGGCCGACGATCGACACAAGGAACATGCAGGCATTACACGGAATCAGCTTTCGCCTCATCTCTGGTAGATAGATTCTGTTGCTTTCCCAAAGTTTGTTCCCTCTATCTTACATCACCGATCATTATTATACCGCACATATGTTCTATTCAGAAGTGCTTCCTTTTTATGTATTATCGTACAATTTTTTTTGACGGTTCTCTGCAAAGAAGCATTTCTTGGTAAAAAATAGGGGAATAAAATTAGTAACAATACCTTAATCTGATGGTATAATCTCCCAGGGGTGTTGTTATGACTTATAAGAATACTGAATCATCGGAAACTAGCTCACCTGTACCGGAATTGCCTAAGTCCCAGGAGGGAATTGCAATCCTGGCTGCGCAAAATCTTTTTTTAATGGAAAGGATTGTGGACCTGAAAAACTTGTTCCATAAAGGGAGGGCAGAGATCGAAGAACAAATCGTATCGCTCTCTACAGAAATCAAGGAGGGAATCAGGGACAACAAGGCCCGAGTTGAAGAATTGGAAGACAAGTTTGAAATGAGGGCAAAAGAAACCCAGGAAGCTCTGACAGCCTGGCGGGAGGCAACAACCACCAGGTCAAAGAAGAAAAAACCCTGGTGGCGTTTATGGTAACCATGTTATGCAAAAGCCGGTGTGTCCGGCTTTTTGCTTTTTTGTAAAATCATACCCATGTTTACTCCCAAGCTGCCCGTTCCACCGCTGCCTGTAGGTCAGCCATGGATGGCGCCGTATATCGCTTTGTAATGTCCAGGGTGCTGTGGCCGGCCATCATGGCCACTTGGTCAATGGGCGTCCCCATGTCGATCTGGGTTTTGCAGAACGTGTGTCGGAACGTGTGGGGAGACACTCCTTCCACTTTAGCCTTGTATGCGTACCCGCTAATAAGATGACGCACACCCCGGACAGATATGGACCTACCATGGTGATTCGGAAATAGAGGGCCTTCAGGATTCTCTTCCAGCCACCTTTCCAATATTTTTCGTACGGTTACGTTCAGTGGCACTTCGCGGTATTTGTTTCCCTTCCCTTGGCGGACGGTAACCTTCCCGGCCCTCTCTCCGATGTGCAGGTCTCCACGGGACAACGCGCAGACCTCACTTATCCGGAGTCCTGCGTGCAACATGAGGCCAACAATGGCTTCATCCCGGCTGCTTGATTCCCTAACCTCCCGAAAAAACCTGTTCTGCTCGTTTCTGTCCAACCACTTAGGGGCCGGGGTGGTGGCCACCGTCACCGGTTTGATTCCCCTTGCAGGGTTATCCTTGATCTCCTTATTCTCAACCAGCCAGCCCAAAAAAACTTTCAGGCTTATAAGAGCCCGGTTAACCGTAGCCGGTTTAGCTTCCCCTCCCTTGCGGCCGCCATTTTTCTGCAGGTACTTGCGGTACTCAACCAGGTCAAGAGGGGTAACAGCACCGGCGTTAAAGCTGCCATATTTTAGTATTAACCAGTTGGCAAGTTTTTGTATATCACCGGTGTATGAAACGACAGAGCTGCCTCTGTCAGATGCCTCCATATAGGCCTTAAACTCTCTTAATTTTTCCTCCAACTTATAGGAAGTAATTTTTTCAAGATACAAGGTCTTACCCAAAATTCTCGCCCCCTTTGGACAGGTGTATTATTCCATCTATTTTTCTGGGGAATGCCGATTTTTAAAAAGCTTAGACCATTTAATTTTGTCAAACCTTTTGTAAAGGAAAAAGCGCCCTTGAATAATTATACCACACCAACTACCTATAAGTTAGCTTATCGGTAGTAGGTGTCTAAAGAAAAAGCCCTAATATATATAGAGCATAATAGGACTTTGAACTAAATTTTGAATAAGAAAGCTGACAAAAGATACTTTGTAAAATAATTTTTTTCTAAATACCTCAACCGGATTTCTTAACCGAGTTCCGCCCACTTTACTTTGTTTTTTACTATCCAAAAGTGTGCACCACAACCTGGAGATATAATGTTTATTGACGGCAAAACAGTTAATCCCCCGTTCTCTTGCTTTACCTTCCAATGTGGATTGTGGTTGACCATTAAGGGTAGGGAAATTTCAGTTTTGCATCCACAAGGACATCTGAGTTTTAACCACTTGGGTTGTTTTTCTCCCATCACTATGATAAGTGTTGCAAACGGCACTTTTGGGGGGCTCTCAGTGACCGTTAAAATGCTGGTATATTCGTTAGTTTGATAGAAGAACCTTATTAAAGACAGCCATTTATTTTTAATCCATATCAGCATTTATAACTCCTTATCCCGTGGCGGCCAAATCATTCCCAGGAACTCCTGATGATCTCCACGTCCGCATATCTCTGGATTGTTACATTTACAAGAAAACTGCTGTTTACTTCCTAACTTTCGAATGTCCCTGTCATCATAAAGACACAGAAATTCAGTAGCATTATTCTCCCTACCCATGTAACCGGTAAGCAATTGGATCATTTCCATTACTGCCTGGGAAGCCACAGAAGTAGTGAAGGTGATGACGGCCGGATCTTTAATGCCTAGTTCCGGAGAATAGCCTTCCTGCACCCTTCTTTCATACATATTAGGATCCCATAACGCCATCATCTCGCTCTTGATTTTCTCTGGACTAATTCTGTTCCTGCAAAGTAAGCACGGTTCTTTTGGTTTTATGACCGTAACCCTGCCAATTACACTGCGTATTCTCCCGTCCTGAGAATCAATAAGGGCTGCCATATCAATGACCGGTATGAAATATCTTATAGACAGGTCATTTATGATCGACCGGCCAGCATGATCATCAGTGCAGCCGAATATCAAATCACATTCGCGCAATTTTAGAGCTGTGGATTTATCCAGAATTTTTTTTGCAATAGCCTCCACTTTTGTGCCATAGCCAATTTGTTTAACCATTTTCTCCATGACATGAACTTTGTAACGGCCCTGGTCCTCCATGATACTTCCATGAATCCGGCTAATATTTGTGTCCTCTATTAAATCGTCATCAATCAGTACAAGGGATCCTATACCCAGGCGAACAAGTTGCTCAACCACTGCAGAGCCGGTACCCCCACAGCCAACAACTCCTATGTGGAGCTGCCCTAAAAGCTTCTGAAGGTCTTTGCCGAAGGCCCGGACCTGGCGGTCGAAAAATTTTATGGGAATTATATTGGGGCTTATAGGCGCATTATAGGGGATTTTAAATTCATACTGCTTTCCTATTATTCGAATTAAATTTATCGGCTCCGAGTATAATGTATCACCTTCTTCAAGCCAAACACGGGCTGAAATGGCATCATTGCTGTATACCATACTACCGTGCATTCCCTTCTCTGCCCGGACATATGCTGTTTTTATCAACTTGGGTTCTTCGATATCATCGGCACGCGAGAACGAAGGTATATGACTTGGGTGGGAATGGATAAGGAAAAAACATTGATTTGTATCAGCAGCATGTTTTAACACGGGCATATATGAAGAAGACGGTATTGAAATCAAATCTTCTTCCTGTCTTAACAGTATTTCTTTAGGAACAAGCACTATTTCTCTGACGAGAAATCGGATCTCCCGGTCTGACCGGGAGATCCCACATAGTATGTAGGCGGCTTGTTCTTCAGGCATGCTGGTTATGTGTTCAGTTAAGCGGCGATAGTCTTCGGATAAAAATGTCATTGTATACAGCATGTCCATCACCTCTGTACGTTAATTCGGATTCAGCAGTGCTTTCTGTACTGTCATCAGGTGGCTAGCCAAGCAATCGGTTCCCGGCCTCCACTGATAATGTCTTGAAAAACGCTGCCATTTCTGGCCTAGTAAATCTTCGAAAGCATTGGCGCAAGTGGGGTATTGATTTCCATTCACTAAGAAGACGTGCGGATATACCCAGAACATGTCCAAGCCGTTATTGGGATACAGTGGTGGTATTTTAACCAGAAGGTCAACGGTTCTGGGTGTATACAAATCCGATAATTTGTATCCCTTTAATACCACCAGCAGTCCTCCACTGTTTTCGCAGATCTGGTACTCAAGGCCTTTTTCTTCGAGATATTGTTTGTCAGATTCGAGTAAGGGCATTACCCATCCCTCCCCGGGGTTATATTTGGGGGTACGGATAAAAATTTCATCCCCGAACGTAAGTTAACAGATTGGTTATCATCTATTTTCAGATCGTCTTGGCCGGGAATTTCCTGCCAAAGTTCGTATTCAGAAGGCACTTTGCCGAGCACTTTAAGCTCTGCTCCTGTCATTATTTCCTGAGTTGCTGGGTAGTGTTCCTTATCAATTTTGATGTTAATATGTTCTTTATTTTCAGGTTTACTCATTTTAAATCCCCCTTAATTTTTTTTGCAAATCTCACTTTTTTTGCCTAAAAGGTAGAGGAAAAACCACTTGAATGTCTAATATTTTTTACATAATATATGATCATGTTTTTTTAGAAATGAAGTCCGCTACGATTTCATTTCTAAATTATTTCTCAGTCCAAGGGAACCACCCCCTTTACATAATGATAAACCGGGCCCCCATAAAGAAGGCCCGGTAACAAATCATAAAAAGATCGGGTCCGTTGCCTTTCCTACCTCTCGGGTTAGATTAAAGACAAATATAGGAAGTTTTTTAAAGCGAGCGATATGGTCGCTATTTTGTGTTTACTCAGATACCATTTATTTAGACAAAACTTGTCCGGAAATTGTTCCCTTATTAGCCGTTTATTTTCCGGTTTTTTTTAGAACTTTATCTATATCTTGTAGGGAACATATATTCTTTACCTACATGTTACCATAAGCACCTTCCGATGACAAGCAATTGGTTGTATCAGGAAATTTTTCATTTATACAAAAAGCCCCTCCTGGCCTAAACCTTGCAATATAAAGTCCACCTAGATCTTACGACCAGGAAGAGGCTTTTTGTTTTAGCTGAAATTGAGCTGGAGCAGGGGTTTGTTATCCTTCCAGAGGTTCTAGCGCATCATGTTCTACACGCGCGAAAATGTCCGCCTCCAAAGCAAAACCGATAGAGATTGTTCCAGGGCATACCATGAGATGCTAAATCCGGAGGCAATCCGTCGCTTTAACAAATATAGGGTTAGCATTCATATAAACCAGGGGCACAAAGAAAAAATGCGATAAAATAAAAATAGAAGGAAATCATTGGTATATGTGGAAGATAGCAATAAAAAGGAGTTGTACCCCCATATCAAAGGTGATAAAAGGTAACTAACGAAACCTAAGCCGTCAACATCGGCTTACTTCCTATAATAACTCTGGAGGAAGAGCGTTCAAGAATGATGCAGGCTGCCGGAGATAGGATAATTGGAAAAGGAGAAGGCCCGTCATGAAAACCCTCCCCCTTGCAAAACTGTTTAGTTTAGCCAAAAATTTTATTAATATAATAGTTATTGTTTCCATTCTATTATTTATTGCTGTACCAGCCTTGGCAGGATCCTCGTTTAAAATCGGAGTAACTAGTTACATTAAAGATGGCAATATCTATTTTATGAATGTAGCCCCGTACATTAAAAACGGCCGTACCTACCTACCCGTCAGGTATGTGGCTTCCTCACTCGGCGTACTGGACTCTAATATCCTGTGGGATGAAGCCAACCAAAAAGTCACTCTACTAAAGGGCGACAAGGTTGTGCAGATGACCATTGGTAGTAACGGCATGGCAATAAACGGTGTAACCATAGTTATGGACGCAGCCCCTGAAGTCACCAGCGGACGCGCTATGCTCCCGTTCCGCTATATTGCTCAGGCATTTGGGGCTTCAGTCGCCTGGGATAATAGTACTCAACAGGTAGAAATTAGTTCTGATTCTATAAAGCCTACTATAAATTTTTTGTCGGAACCAAACTCTCGTCTTAATACTTTTCCTGTGATGTATACATGGACTTTTAAAAACCGTGAAATTAAATGGGGGCCTTTTCATATACCAATTGAAAATCTAAACTACTACAGGAAAAAGCCTCACCCTTTCTTTACGCCAAGCACAAATGATATTTTTAACCAGGTATATACATATACATCAGACTCTGACGGCGAAAAAATAATATCTACCATTGTTGATGGTCTAAAGAATTCTGCGGCAGAAAAAGGCTACGATGAATACAAAACAATTGAACTTGTTGTATCTTTTGTACAGGGCCTACCATATGTAAGTGATAAAGCTTCAACCTCCCAAGAGGAATATCCCAAGTACCCGGTTGAAACACTACTAGATAGGGGGGGGGATTGCGAAGATACTGCTCTTTTAACCGCTGTTTTATTAAGAAAATTAGGTTATGGTTCAGCCTTGCTTATTCTTCCAGAAAAACATCATGCTGCCGTGGGTGTTCTTGGCTCGGCAGATGCTTATGGCACCTATTATGAGTATGATGGGAAAAAATATTTATATTTAGAAACAACAAACTCCGGCTGGAGGATAGGACAGATGCCTAAAGACTATAGAGGTGCAAAAGCTTATGTAGTTCCTTTGCTATAAGTCTTACTTATAAGAAACCCCACAAAGCAAAGGATTACTAATGCAATTGAATAATTTTAAGCGGAGTAAAACCCCTCCGCTTTTTATAGTTTTTTAGGGGTAAGTTTAGGCCGGTATAATCCACATGCGAAAGCATCCGGGTTAGCCCCACGATTAACGATTTCTTGCAGTCCTTCCTTCCCTACTCGCCGCAACAATTCTACGCCATTAAAAATATTTGGCACTCTTACCCGCAAGGTGGCGTATTCCTTAATGCCGACCACACAACCGGAACGGGTTTCTTCCCTGCCGACCACATTAACAAAGAACATACAATCACGACATGGATCGGGTTTCATGCCAAGGTATATTCTATGGGATTCCCATAGTTTATTGCCTCTGTGTTTTTCATTATCCATTTATCTTCACCCAATAATAATTATACAGAACACACGTTCTTGTGTGAAGAGAAATAATTCTCCATTATCTGTTATTAGTGCCACAATTTCAGGTTGAGGAGATGATGGAGGCACTGGAGCAGGTACAGGACATGCTATCCAAGTTGATGGAGTTATACCCAGCGAGTCTGTCCTACGACGACGGTGATGACATCAAAGAGTCATGACACTCCTCTGCCACCATCCATTAAATTAACACGGCCTTTTACCGGTACTTTAATCCGGATGGGACATTAAGAAAAGCTCGGCACCCTGGGGAAGGGGGAGCCAGTTTTGATTTCTTCGGACGAAGAGATCAGGGGTTGTTTGTCCAGGTCCCCGGGGGGGATACCGGCGCAGTTGGGAGGATCATATCCCGCCGCCGGCCGCATGCACTTGGTGACCACCAGGGTCCTCCTGGAGGAATCCGATAGGTCATTGCTACTTATCTGTCCCCGGGCTGTAGTGGCCACCATTTTCACCCGGGGTGCTGCTGTCGTGTACCTGATCGGAGTGGCCAGGGCCCAGGAGATAAACTGGACCGCCAGCCCTGTCCTCATGGACCTTCAAATGCGCCGGCGCCCTGGTGCATCAGCACCCTCAAGGCCTTCCGGAGTTCCACTCGGGCCGAGCTGTGACTAAAAACCCCCGTACCTCTCCCGTATGCACCGGTACCAGTGGCCAGCACTATCACCCAGGGTCTCGTTACTACCCCAGTAGACTCTGCTTATTTATGTGCAGGAGGATCAAATTAAAAACCGCTTGGACAAGCCAGGATATCATGAACGCATCCTACAGGCATTGGATAAACACCTTAAGATTTACGCCGAGGATGTGGGATTATTGCTTATAAAGATTTTGTGCCGGTTCCAGCACCACTTAACGATGATTATTTGCCATTTTAGATTGGGCTTATAAAAAGAATATGTTAAGCAATTTAGCCAAGATAAATATTCACATTGTGCCATTCCAAATATTGTGCATCGGGGATATGATCTTTTCGCTCCGGTAAAATAATGAGCTTGCTACCGTGGTGAGCATAGCTATTTAGCCCCCTAATCAAGATATCTTGGTAAAAACCACCTGGAGGCGCTGGAAAAATTGCTAGATGCCGGTGAGATTAGTAAAAGTCAATTCAAAAAATTAGTCAACTATGAACCAGAAGGGATACTAAAACCAACGAGTCATGGTTACCTCACCATAAATTGCGAAGCCTCCTGCCTTCTCAAAAACAGTAGAGTTGCAATATTTTTTAATGGAAAGTGGTTGTCCGGCATAGTGGCAAGGGACGAAAGAGAATGGTATCTTGAGGATGACGGTGGTAATATTGTTGGTTTGTGCCCCGGCATAAGGGTAAGAGTTTTGCTTTAAGATAACTATTGCCGCTATAGTGGTAAGTTATTAGGCACTAAATTTGGGAAAATGCCTACTCTGGTTAAACGAAAGAACAGCCAAGTTTTGGACCCAACGGTGCCGGTGCCATATTAGACAGGTTTGTCCAGAACACTAACCCTCACAAAATATCGCTATAGGGGGGAATCTATGCATAAGGTTTTTGCCCTTAACAACCAGTAGCTCATATGAGTTTCCCTGCATATGGCTACAACCTGTCAAGGGAAAAATGAAGTCGCTTCGCTCCACCTTGACAGGTCCAGGGCAATGACATTAAAGCATTAATTCTGAAGACCTGTAGAGATTAATATTTACATGCAAGTATATTGCCTCTTGACTCTATGCGGACACCATGTTATTAAGAGTTTACCAGCGTCGCTTCGCTCCGGTACTGTCCGGATTAAATCGGAATGACTGTCCGAATTAAATTGGAATAACTGTCCGAAAAAAATCGGAACAGGTGCTGGTTTTCATCGGAATACGCATTTGGGAAAACGCTGAAAAAAAATTGAGCCACTTTCTGGTGAGATATTAGGCCTGTAAAATCTCCATTCAGAGTAGCCCGATCAGAGATTTTACATGCGCGTGTTCAATGTTTTTGACTTACTCCTTTTCAAAGATATCCTGATATTTTGAATAAGCAGGGTAATCGCAAAAACTGGGAATGTAAATATCGCTGTGGAGGTCAAAAAACGGTTTTGGTTGTTCTGCGGGAGTCTGGCTGTTTACCTGCTCACGTAACCCCACAACCATATTCTCCAGGGTTCTTGTGTAGCAGTATGGTCTTTTAAAGTTTACTGCCCGACATACCGCCAGCGGTGAACAAATCGATTTTGAATCCCTAAAGCAGTATGTTTTGACACCTGAAGAAATGGAAAAGGCCCGGGCTAGGATAAAATAGACATGACTAACCACTGTTTGGCTGATACACAATTTGAAATACAAAAGTGGGGGTGTGTTTGCCACCCGGATAAATGTTGTGGAAAAACTCCGTTGTTAAATGACAATAACCTTAGGGGTGTCATGGCGCGTTATGGCCTTTTTCCTCACTGGAAAAAGTGAAACTGGATCAATACTTTTTATCCCCTCACCATTACCATTGGCGGTTTTAGGAATTATTAGGCAGTATCCACAAACCAAACCCCTGATTCTGCGCAATCTGATATAGCGGAACAACAGCTTGTTTGATGGTCTGCTTAAAAATTCGTTCTGCCACTAGCTTGCCAGTTGAAAGACACGGATACAGTGTGTTGTCAATAATGACATAATCCTCAGCATACTTCCGCAGACGGTCATGCTTGCATGCTGTACTAAAAGCCATATAATGCAATTGACAGAATCTATCTAAACATGGATCAAATGGTGGCAATTTGTCATTTTTTGTACTGTTTATATTCCGGAATGTAGGTATCAGGTTCCACATTTGGTCATGCAGCACAAAACTCCAAGGGATGAAATGGTCTATACTCAGGTTTCCGAATTGCGAGAAATTTTCCTTGTTTAGCTCATAACCGGTATAGATATCAACCGGTTGTTCAAGCTCAATGACTGCACTCCAAAATTTTCTGGCGGGAGAAAGATCACGTTCTCTCGGAGCAGCAATCTTTAGCGGAATTCCTGGAACAGAGGGGTTCTTCCTTTGTAGGAAGTTAATCAACTTTGAGTGCATCCAACCATTGATTATCGCTTGATTTCTAACGATATAGGATGCCCAATCCGGACTCACAAGGATTTTACGATCTGCCGTATAAACTTTGTAAAACACCTCGCCAGATCTAATCGCACAGGCCTCTATAATACCATTCTTCTTATAATCTTGCTGGCAATAGAGTTCCCCAGAAAAAAATGGCTGTAATAGTCTATACGGCACATACTTGTAGAACTCGGTCATTCGCCTGTCAACATCTAGATCGTTTAAACCCTGCAAAAAATCGTATAGCTCTTCTTCAGGCATGTCTGATGATAAATTGAAACGGTTGGCGATAAAGACCACTAAGTTGTAGAGCTTATCCACAGCACCAAGATGAAGTTTGAACTTCAAAAGCGAATACCAACAGCAGGTTACCATCCGGGTGACAATCTCTCGGAATGTTATTTCCTGTTTTCCGCGCTCTATCTCAATGAGGATACCATAAAGCCAATACAGCTTGTAGCTCGTGGTGAGATACTCAATCATCTGCTCCAAACGATTTGATTTTTCATCATTCAGGGGAAAGACCATAGACATCTCACCTCACAGTACAGACTATAATTCTGAACACCTTTAAAAAAAGCTCACTTTAATCCTGCCTTCAAGATTCTGCTTCTGGATCCACCCCTGCACCTTCGGAGTGATATCAGTCAATGTAGCCCGATTGTTCGTCACCTTTTTAAGGAAGGTCTTAATTTCATCATCGAAACCTGCACCGTCCACCATTTGCTGGCCTTGAACTACGGCTTGTGTAAAAGCCTTGATTTGGGAAACTGAAACAGGTAGCCCTTGCGTGCCGGTATCAAGCTTAGAGACCAGAGCGGCGGCCTGTGCTGGATCTTTCAAAAAACGCCCAAGCAAGCATAAGGAGGACGTCACCTGCTCAGACTTGAGGGTGGCAGCCATTTTCCATTGCGCAGTTATCTCGTTTTTGAAGGTTGCCGACAATGTCCAGATTTCACGTACATCGGAATCGCCCAGATACCCTTCCCGCAGTTGTCCCTGCAGGTTGGAAATGGTGGTGAGCAAACCATTACGCACATCGGGGGAAATGGAAGGATGCAAGACTTTCTGTTGCTTAGCCTCTGACAAAAGGTCAAAAGTCGTATCCAAAGCAGAGGCTGCCCCAAGGCCCTTGGCAAGATTGATTTTAAACTGGTTGTTATCCCGAACTCGATTTTGTGTTTTATAATGTACCTCAAGCTGCTGGCGGGTATTTTTCAGTACATCTTTAAGCATTATTGTCACCTCCGATAGCTTCCACTTTTTCTCTTACAGTGGTCAAACCGGATTCCAGCATCCCGATCATAGGATCGTTTGCGCTGTCGTCACTTTGTAACTTTGCTAAATCGTTCTTAGCCTTGGCGCCTTCGTTATTAGCAATGGTTTCTATGGCCTTCATCGTATCCAATGCCTTTTGCAGGGCTCGACAGGGATCAGACGAGAAGAAGGCCAATGGAGATGCAAAACCGTCCGATTGAATAATCCGGGCAATTTGGCCACAAACTTCAGCTAGGTTTTCTGCGCCTTGTTCTATTTGTTCGGCTTCCGTCCGAAGACTGGTCGGATAGCTGATATGGTAGGTGCTGTTGAGTACATAGAGGAAATCAGCCATCTCTCTGGAATTATCCACCCAGGTGAATTTGGACAGGTCGTCGCCCAGATACTCCTTGATTTGCTTCAGTATACCGGCGGCTTTTTTCTTTTCCTCACCCAACACGACCTTGATATTGGGAAGCAAGGTTTGAAGCATTCTCGCTGCACTGTTTTGCAGTTCTTCCCGTTCTATGGGCTTGCCAGGAAGAAGCGAACTTGCATCCCAATCCATTTTACAAAGTTTTGCATAAGCTTTGTCGATTTCATCCCGATGGAAAAGATACTTGGTATCACGAATATCTGTCACGCGGCCCATTTGAGAGTTGGGCAACATGATCAAGAGCTCCTTATTCTTTTCGAGTACATCTGTCCTGTTGCGCAAACTGCTTTGCGCCCGGCTCCAAGATTCGGTGGTATTGCTTCTGAGAATGTACGCAGTCTGATTGACCTTGGTGAACAGTTTTTTGAGGACAGAGGCATCTTCTTCCTGCCACTGCAAATATCCCATCAGACCAAGCCGCAGGTATTCCAAAGCCATACTACATTGGAGCGTCCATTCCGGTGTTGCTTCCGGTTCACCCTTTACCTTCGAAACGAGAGTATCCTTGTTGCTTTCCAGCCAATCAATCAGTTTGAACTGGAAAAAGGAAAAATCCTTGAAATCCCATCCACGGTTATTGAAGCGCCAATGACAAAGAGCCCGTAATACATTGTATCCTGTAACATCACGGTCAATGGCTATGATGGCCTTGTCGCGTTCAGTATTCTGCTGGCGTTGGCCTTCCATGTAGATATAGCGGGTATTGGATAGTTTGGCATTGGCCAGGTAGGCTGGAACGCCCTCCATTTGCCAGTTAATACTCGTTACGAGGAAGTCGCGAAGATATCCCCGCAAATCTTCAGAACTATTGAGTATACCACGGGCCTGGAACCAGTTCTCTATGTCGTCCACCATTTTTTGGTAATCACGGTTAATATTACGTAATTCCACTTTCTGGGTAGTGGGAGACGTGGGGGTTGTTGGCCGGTTCGCCTGCGTAGTACGGACAATGCCGCTCAAACCATTAAATCCAAATTCTATGAGGAAGTCCATAAACAAACCGCCAATGACACGATGGCCACCAAGGTTTTCCTCGCGAAGATGCCCTTCACCCCAAAGACAAAGCAATGCCCTCAGGCGTGGTTTGTCACCCTGGGGAATGGAAAGTACTTCAAAACGCGAGGCGTGTTGGGTTTCCCTGAACTGGATGGCGGGACCTTGGATGGCATTGACATTGGGGAAAGAAGGACGACCCAGTTTTACCTGCACCAATGCACTCATCTGGGTACGGATAATATCCCTAAGGAAGAACCGCGGTGTCTTTTCCGGCAACCTTTCAAACAACTGAACGAGTGCCTTTCGATTGAACGGATAGAGGGAGAACTTATGCCCATTTATATCAATGCTCTCCCAATCAAAATTCGGTTCAATTGTGGCATAGGGCAGAAGCGACGCATCCGCTCCTTGCTCATACCAGTTCTTTATCTGAGCGGTGGTCAAATAGGCAGCGTTAATGTACCTAGCAGCCATTTGGGCTAAGGTCTCCTCATCGCCAAAGGTGTGATTGTCCACCTTGATTTGATGCGTCACACGATTTTTGTAATTATCAAGGAACCTCGATTCGTAGTAAGCATCAGTGATGCCAACGATGGCAGTCACTCGGCACAGCTCTTTATACTCACCGCCATGTTGGATGGAAAGCACCTTTAAAAGCTCGGAATCGATACCGGTGAAAGTGGTAAAGTCCTCAATCAAGATGGTCAATGCTTTGCCTTTCTTTTTAAGATCCTGTCTTAACTGGCGAATCATTCCCTCGGCATCGCCCTGAGCAATATTAGCGCAACTCTGGATAACCGCCTGGGAGAAGGAATTCAGGTAAGCAACCAGTTTACCGGCATCACTGTGATTGATGACTCGCCGAATCATGCTTTTGACATCGGGACTGCTGTTGCGCTCCACATCCGTCATGATATCGCGCATCTTGGTGAAATCCTCGGGCAGAAAATTGGCCTCGCACGTTCCAGACGTATTTTGTGGTTGAGCCATTAATTCATAAAAGCGCATAACTGGACCTTCTGGACGCATTAGAAAATCCTTGACCCGATCATCACGCAACAGGCTGGCCAGGCGCTTACGGTCAGCAGGCCGGTAACCGATTTCCGATGCATCCGTTTCCACGTGCGTGATAAATGTATAGTATATAGTGGATTGAAGCTGCGCTTCATTTTGCACGTGAGAGGCTTGAATGAATTGCCTCATCCGTTCTTTTTGCTGGAGGTCGCTGACGACATCCTGTTCCAGCAACTGACGCATGGCTCCACGCAGCGTATTGTCGATACGTCGTATGAAAACGATCTTTTCCCGGTTGTTTAACTCCTCCGTGTTTCCGCTCTGTAGACGAGCCCGCATCCAACGAATGAGATGAGATTTACCTGCACCATTGGGGCCGCGCACGATAATGAGCCGATGCTCATCATCTGGATTATACACCAGCTCTTGATAGACCTCTTCTTCAGTCATGTCGGTGGAAGCATCGCTTGTACGTCCCGAATGCTGCACGGATAGACGATTAAAGGGCATGTGGGTTGCCGAGAAATCCCCTTCATCGCCCGTCATGACATCCACCTGGATAATATCATTGAGCCGTGCCTGAACCTCTTGCCACTTCATCGTCATCACCTCACACTCACAATTCGCACATGGGACACATCGTTGATGGTTTCAGCTTCCAGATAGTTCAACTGCCATTTTTCAGCATCTGGCTGGGAGATCAGATCAACAAACCCCTGTTCTTTCAGCATGCGTAGTCCGTTGGATACACCCAGACCCAGTCGGAACTCATTGCGACTGTTTTTAATCTCAGGACACTGCATTTCAAGCCATCCCATAAAGCGGCTAAGTGGCACCGATTCTCCCGTTTTGAAATCGACTTGGGTTTCCAGGGCATCTTTGACACGCGTGTATACATTGGGGATTAACATATCCGTATGCAAATAACCAATGCCGAGGAAAGATGTCCAAAAACGCCATCCCAGCATATCGTTGTCTTTCAAATTCAACCCCCCGCGCTCATTGAATAGCGTGACCACATCAGCCCAGCGAGGGGCCTTCAACACTTCTTCAGCCAGTTCCAAATACAAGGAAGTTGTTTGGAAGAAGGTACCGTTTGGCCGTGAGAACGCAATGCGGGCTGCATGCTTTCGAAAGGACGGATAGTCTTTTAGCACAGACCTGTCACAGGACAGGGAAAACTGTGTATCCTGGCTCTTAATCAACTCCAACTCCTGGGCTACCGTCAAGGTATACCCGAAGATGTCTTGATTTCCTTCGCCATAGACATCACTCATGCACAAACCATTGTACAAATCCGTTCTTGTATAAGGACAATTCGCCACTAAACGCCCCAGTGCATATACACGCTCCGGAGTGGGAAATTCGCGCATATTGTCCTTCTGATTCTTAAACATGCCTACACCCCCAATATTTCCTCGAAAGCCACCGTGTTCCCATTAAGCAGATGCCGAATGGGACGGGCCTGGCTGGTAATCCACATAGTTTCTTTGCAATAATACAAAACCCGAATCCCCATTTCTTCCAAAGCCTGAGCCCAACGGAAAAGCAACTGGTTGTGCCTTATATCATTATCAAAGGCACATAATACACCACCCGAAAAAAGGGATGGCTGCTTGCCTGCCAATACCTGAAATTCCTCAGCATCCACGACCAACCCAGAGAACACTTCCGCACCGGAGGCGGGTGTTTCCGGAAGAACGAGCACATTAATGCCAAGGGTATTCACCGCAAAAGCCAGTTGCAGAGCTTTCGTTACAGACCAAATTTCATTTTCCTCCCGACGAATAAGCATGTTGTTTAAGGAGGACATGAGAATATCTAATCGTTCATCAACCGGGTTGGGGTCTATATAAAGAGCCACGCGGTTATGCAGCGTGCACGGTTCGTCGTAGGAATAAGCATCCCTGTGAGTAGGACAGCCTCCACAAGTTTCTGCAGCCTGTGGGAACAGTTCTGTAAAGTATCGCGCCCTGCAGGATTGCTCCCTGTTTTGCGCCAAACCTTTCATTACTTCATAGCCATTTGTAGCAATCTGCATTTCGTTTTCTCGATCTGGTTCCAATGCCGCTTGCAGGCGGTCTCTGTCTTGCATCAATACTACATCTCGCATGGAAACTCGGACATGATAGCAGTTCTGTATCGGGACAAAGGCCATCTCCAGAAAGTCCAGATATCCGTATCGGACCAGGAACATCAGCAGGCTGAGGTTCCAACGTATATTCTGGCTGCCTCGTCTCTCACGCTGTTCCTCAGTAAACAGTGTAGGTGGCGTCGATGTGTCCAGAAGCACGGCATCGCCATCCCGTTCCGTGGTTTCATTTTCCAACATGGAAAACCAACGGTCCAGCATATTGAAAACGGTCAGCACCCTCGAATTGGTAATATAACGCACCATACTAGCATCGTCATAAGTATTATAGCAGAGTACACTCAGCGAAGGCAGACCATCGCGGCCGCCACGTCCCACCTCTTGGTAATACCGATTGATGTTTTCGGGCAAAGTGGCATGTAAGACAGTACGAACATCCGGCTTGTCTATGCCCAGACCAAAGGCCGATGTGGCCAATACAATGTCAATCTTGTCCTCGCTCCAGAGCTTGATAATGTGGTCACGTTCGTTATCATCCGTCTCGCCAGTGAAGGTTACCACATTGGAGAAACCTTCTTCTCTGAGAAGGCGCTTCCAGTGGTTGGCGTCATCAGGCTTGATTTCATAGAGAATCATCGGCTTGGGCAGGATTCTGCAAAATTGCAAAATCTTCTTGGTATAGACTTCCTTCCGGTTGAAGCGCTGGGTGCAGTATCGTGGTTCCGGGCGCAGGGCATCGCAACGCAGTTCCACCCAATTGTCATCTTCCGAAAACAGCGTTTTGAGGCTGGATACTGTTACCTCGGTCATGGTGGCCGACAGCAATACCGTCTTGAGCTGCCCTTGTGTGCCCGCTAGGAAATCCCTTCGAATGATGGACATCATCTGAAAGTCAGGACGGAACAAGGTGCCCCAGTCCTGCACGATATGCGCTTCATCGATGACTAAATGTTTGAGCGTTTTATTCTTTGCGGCCGTCATAAGGACGGCTTTAAGCCTTGGGTTTTTGACGATTGCTTCCGGTGAAGTAATCAGCAAACGCAGCGAACTATCGCAAATACCGTCCATGATGGAAGATACCTTTTGTTCGCCAAGTCCACTGGTATAGTAGGCGATTTGTTTTTCTTCAAGAGAAGCAGAAAATACAGCTTTAGCTGCACGGTGTTGGTCAAGGGCCAGTGCTACCGTGGGCACAATGACTACTGTAAGTCCATCCACACAGGCTGCCAGCATTTGTGTCAGCAGACTTTTTCCAGCACCGGTGGGGAGGGAAAGCTGCAAGGTATATCCATCAGGCAGGGATAAGGCAGTATGTACAGCGATCTTCTGCTCAAAGGAGCGGTAACTGGCAAAGCCAGTAGCATCTTTGAGCAGTTTATCTCCACACGAAGTGGTTTTATGCGAGGACTGTACACACTCCTTACCATATACTTGACGAAGAAAGGCATCGTTGTTCAACCAGTCCGAACGGTAAAGCTCTGCATCCACTATCTGATTGTTGAGCAGATGCAAGGCAAAAGCCGAACCCTGCTGCTGCACTATCATTCGTAAATCCGGAGGAACGCTCACTTGTCCTACAAAGAGAACATAATCGCGCAAGGCCGCCAGGAAATCCATGTCACCTATTTTGCGCGTACGGTATTGAATAAACCGCGTAAGAAAACGGATGCAGCAACGAAGCTTCTGAGTGTTGACTACATCAGCCGTTCTTTCACTAACCGCCAATTCTTCTTTGAGTGATTGGATGGTCGCAGCAGCTTTTTCGCTTCCGACCATCACCTGCTCTACCCGTACAGCACTATCCATTCTGCTTCATCCTCATGTAAATCGCGGAGTCCAACGTTAGCTCATAGTACTTGAGCGACTTAAGGACAGCACGATAGATATTCTTAACCTGCTCCACATCGGCTTTTTCATAGCCAAAATAACGGTTTGAGGCCTGGAAAGCTCCAACTATTCTTCGTGCTTCTTCCACGGCGGTATTATAATCCCACAAGCGCTGGACTTCTTGTTTGGCCTTTTCCCTGCAATTCCTTCTGGCTAAGCGTAGGGCATGAACCCATTTTTCTTCCGGATACTGTGCTACAAAATACTGAATCTTTGCCGTTCCCTTGGAAGAATTTGAACGCTTACCCAAATGCGTGGCTTTGCGAATCCGATAGCGTTCTGCCAACAATTCAGCCATTTTTTCATCTACTTGAACGCTTTGACTGGCTTTATTTAACGGGAATAAGGTTATAATCTGCTCCATTGGAAGGAAGGTTCTAAACTGGGCAAGTACAATAGGATCAAGGTTTGATTGTACTAAGGGTGTCATGTTGGGCTCCACATTCCACACCAACACCAAGCCGGTATAGGAGAATGGCGCATCCTCAATCTCTATAGCACAAGCACGCCCGCGGTAACAGGTCATAGCATTCTGTACGATGGTATCAAAGATTGGATCACCCGGCGCATAAAATAGCAAATCCTCGCGCTTGATGGCTAGCGCACGGTTATATGTACCCATAATACGCCCCTTACGGATCACTTGCGGATTCAATGTGTAGCGATCCCATTTGGGCGGGGCCAGGAAGGCGTTGGAGGAGGAGGACGGACTGAACCGTTCCTGCCGGAATTCCATCAAAGACGGCGTGTTTTCTCTGTCTGCCGGTGTTGGTTTGAAACCAGCTTGAGCCGCCCAACTGCTCATAGCATCAGCAAAGATTTCATCTTCCTTGCCTTGATACATGGAAAGCATCCGCTCCACGGCAATAGTAAGTGGACGATACAACATAGAGGCCATGTCATAATACTGCTCTTCTTTCACAGTAGAGCGCATGCGCTCGGTTTTTTCTTGGATGTCTGTCAGTGCATGCCCAAGGCCCTCGGTCACATCGTCTTTGAGAGCCGCTAATATGCTATCCGCAATATCACCAGTTATAATCTCTAATCCACTCAAGGATTGGGTATAAATATTCATGCCGTTATTCCACAGCTGGAATATCTGTTCTTCGATGGTGTTATCAGCGTAAATTACCACCGATACAACATCCTTTTCTGGATCACGTCCTAGGCGATCCAGACGACCAATACGTTGTTCCAGCATGTTGGCTGTCCATGGTGTATCCAGGTGCACCACGATGTCGGCCATCTGGAAGTTGCGCCCTTCACCACCTAGTTCATCACATACCATCAGGCGGCAATTGTCATCGCTTTGAAAGGATTCTACGCTGTCCTGCAGCGATTCGGCAGACATTCCGTGATAAAAGGCCACACAGGCTTCATCACCCAATCGGTGTCGTGCCAATGATAGAAAACGTTCCACCGTTTGAAGGTGTCGTGTAAACACCAGCACCTTGAAGGGTACATACTTGCTGGTGATGTCGGTTTCCTCTTCAAGATAGTCCATGCATTTCAGTAAACGACCATGGATACTATCCGGATCGTCAAGAAGCTCGTCGGCCCGGTTAAGTTCACCCTCGGCTGCATTTAGCCACGCTTGTGTCGAATAGAATACTTGGTTGGGAACCACCACGCCTTTTTTCTTAAGCAGATTCAGCCTTTCCATCAAAGCCCATGGAGAGCTAAAGAGCACCGCCAACAAAGGCAGCACTATCTTTTCTGCAAAGGCGTCGGTATGGTCATTGATCTCCTGCAACCATTGAAGTAAATCATAGGCTGCATCGGCTTCACCGTACATTTCGTTGGCTCCAGCCATTGTGTAGGGCAAGGATACTAGGGTGCGCGTGGGCATCTTTTCCTTCAAAAGTGCTCTGCGATTGCGGATGACATGCCGCTCCAGTCGGTAATGCTCACTGATGTAAGAGGCAGCTTGATAGGCGGTTTCAAGACCTGCATCCTCGCTGTCCAGGTCAATCTTGTTGACCATTTCCATCAGCCGGTTATCACTCAGCATATCTGCTAATTCTTTGAGCTTCTCCACGACAGAATCAGCATAATCGGCATAGTTTTTGATGTCGTCAAACAATAGGTAAAGCTCGCGCTGGATGTCCTGCTGCTTTTGCACCAGCAAACCGAACAGCTCCACCGACATGCTTCCGTACAATTGCGGGTCAAGCAAAGTTAAAAGGCGTAGGTATTCGGCTTTTCGATCCTGTATCGGTGTTGCGCTCAGGAACAGCACATGCTCGGTCTGTTCGCTCAACTGCCGAATACACTCATAGGCCGAATCATTGGTTAAAAGCTGGTGTGTTTCGTCTACAACGAGGACATCATAGTGATCCTGGCTTAGCATGAGACCAGGCAAGGCCGCCAGTTCGCCCAGCGAAATCAGCACATGCTGGTCGCTATGATGCTTTTGCTTGTAAAGAACTGCCTCAATGGAGAATTTACTGAACAACTCAAAACGCCATTGATCCACCAATGGCATTGGGGTTACATACAGTACCCGCAAATTGGGATTGCGTTCATGCATGATCTTGATGACGGAGCAGGCTTCAATGGTTTTGCCCAAGCCCACTTCATCAGCCAACATATAGCGTACAGCATTGGTCTCAAAACACCGGACAATGGTCACCACTTGGTGAGGCAGAAGAAAAACACGACATCCGGCCAACACTTTAAATCCATAGACAGCGTTGTTGAGTACATGTACAGTGCTGCTGACGGTATACCGGCAGGCAAACCATGAAGGGTTTTGCAACTCGTATCGAGACAACATTTCAATAGGGTCAACATCCATCTGGGAGAAATCAATACGAAGATCGGTTTCAAGACAGGTGATAATGCCGCGTTCCGGAATTGATACATAGTATAAAAGTGGGTCGTCGTTCCCCTGTTTGCGGACAGACAAAATAGTGCCGGAACCAGCAGGTGTACCGATGATACATCCTTTAGGCGCACGGCACCGAACAACATCATTCCAAGGGAACTCAGTTACTGCAAAGGCGTAATCATAATAAGACTTGCATCCAAACAAATCGTGGATTTTGACCTTTACTGTCTCGGCCAGTGTGTCGATATCCTTGATTTGGGCCATGGCAAAGGTGCGTGGAAATTTCATATCGTCAACGCTGGTTCGTACTGGAACCCGTACATACTGTCCAATCTGCACATCCGTCACCCCCTATTCGGAAATGTTGAGCTCTGATTGATATGGCAACAGGCACAGATTCTTGTGGGCACAATTGTTGCACCAATCACCCGCAATGGCCTGTCGCTTGGGATCAGATTCTAGATACATTTGGATCGCCGTACGGAGAGGTTCCTCATCGCGTATGGTGTGCAGCGAATACTCTTTTTTACCATCCCTGGAGCGGACTTTGGCCTCAAAAGCAGGGTAAGGATGAACAACCTTTTCATCTATAGTAAAAAATGCCAAACAGAACAACAAACGCATTTTCATGTGGGAATCTAAATAGGGAAGGAAAACCGATCCTTGAATGACCTTAAAGTGCAAATAGTTTTCTGCTTGCGACCGCATGTCATAAAGGTCATTGACATCTCGCCAGAATGGAAAGTACTTTTTGAGTGACTCCTGCACGTCAGTAATTTTGCGATGAACTGTTGCTTGTGTCCTACTGGTAATAGGCTTGCGCTGCATAAATTGCCAGCTGGCATCAATAAGCATATTGATATAGTACCGTTTGAGCAGGAAGGAGTTGTCGATAATAATTCCGCCACTGCACACATAGTCCAGGAAATATTTGTAGGGGCAAAGGAAAAAATCCACCATCTCATACAAATCTGCTATGATAGGATCCGAGCCAGCTCGGGAGGGTGTTGGAAGCGTTACATCTATGCTTACCTGTCGGTAAGGCTCTTCATTACGTTTGGGCTTGATTCCCAACAGGCGGAGTAAATAATAAGGCTGTTCTTCTTTATCGTCCACATGCAAAACATAGCTCAAACGAACCGGACACTCGTTGTAATACAAGCCGTAGAAGAGTGCATAGCGCAGGAATTTGGCATAATCTCCGATGGAGGCATAGTATAACTGGAAAATCAACGCTACCGGCGAATAGGCCTTGCGTATGAAGTAATCCGTTAAAGGCCAAGGCAGTAGATCATCAGTAGTTTGGTTCATCATTCTGTCGGACAGACAGGCAAAATGATAGACTGGTTCCTCTCGATCTTCCTGTATAGACCGCTTGTGTTGCTTGCGGCTACGAAGAATGTCCCCTTCAATCTGCGTAAAATTGCGCACAATCCATTCAGGGCGTTCGGAGTTCTTCTGCTTGAGGTAATAATAGAGCCCATTTTTCAAATCCTCCATGGTGCCGGAAAGAGAGGTGTTTTGGTTGACTTGCTCAAAACGTTCCAGCAGGCTTTCCACCAACTTTTTCTCTTCGACCTCCACAAAGACCAGCAACTCTTTACGAATAAATTCCTCTAAACGCTGGAAGTGCTTTACAAAGGAGATGCCCGAAACCTCCTGCTGAACAAAAAGATGGGCTGCAATCTCGTTTAGCTGGGTTACTGCATCTTCAAAGCATTGTATATCGGCATGGTCTACTATTCCCGGGTGATAGTAGGCAATCCTGCGAAGCTGCACACCAGTCTCGTTACGCATGTTTTTCACTTCGGTGAATTGATTCTTATAGTGTGTTATTCGGGTCTTAAAGTCCCCGAATGTCTCCACATCTTCAAAGTAAACCCGCATCAATTGCAGAATAGAAACCAGCTTGTCCACTTGGGCGACCCGAAGAATACCCGCATACAAGCACTCATGCAAAGACGACCAATCCAACTTGAGCTGACCGAGCTCCGGGCTCCACATGCGGTACAAGCCAACAAAAAATTGACCAATGGGATAGCAAAGGAAGTGGCGATCCCCCGATTGCTCAGGATAGTAAACGCGTAGCAGATCATGCACTTCCCGCCCAGCTGAATAAACCTGCTCATTCATAGCGGCAATAGGATTAGACGGACTGTCCTTTAGTGCCTTGTCAAAATAGCGGGAAACAAAACCGGCGTATTCGGTGATGTTGTCAAACTCCAGCATCTGTACCCGTTGCACGGCATTAAACCAGCGCTGCCGGTCTTGTGCCAAATGGTCTGTGACCGGTTCCATCAACTGACCCAAGGCTTCAGAAAGAGCGCGACTTGACGATGTTGATACGCCCGGATAAGGCCCCAACAGGCTATCTCTTTCGATGGCTACTCCGAAAAGTTTGTAGAGATTATCCCATGTTGAGTAAATCTCCTTATAGTCTTTTTGGTAGTTGTAAAGGAACACCACTTCAACGCCCAATGAATCCAAAAGCATGATCAATCGAAGCTGCAAAGGGGTAAACTGATGGATGCTATGGATAACGACTCGATTAAGGCGTGAACGGCCCAAATCCTCTACCACTCCCTGCAGGTGACATATACGATTTTGGATGATTTTATTAGGTTTGCTTTCGTCGATCTTACCTTGTTCCCTCTCGATTTCACGCTTGGTCGTTTCCTGGAAGCATTGTAAAATATCATTTAGCGAGAAATTGTTATCGAAACGGAAAGCCTTAAAAAGTTCGCTGGATGGATCCTGTATCTTTTGCAGCAAGGCGATGAATACTTTTTGCTCCCGATTGGATTGGGCCTTGTGCAAGCTGTTGACATCAATGCCCAATTCCACGAACAAACGAAGGGCGTCCAGTATGGAAGTCTGATTGTGCTTTAGGGATTCATAGAGCTTGTCTTGATTGAAACGACCGCGAGCTTTCCACTCGGAGAAAATCTGGGACAAGGCAATAAACTGTCCTATCCGGCGCTCGATGTTGCTGAACCAATTGCTGTATAATACCTTTAAGGCATTGTCGATAGGACACAGCAGGGAGGCAAATGAATCCTCAAAAAGCTCCCGGAAGCCGTTGACCATGACCTGCGATACGCACAGGTGTGGTGCGTTTTTAATCTCGCCCCAGAAACTGGTCTGGTTCAAGCGATAAGGATCACCATAGGTGTATATCTTAAAGGGCATTCTGCACACCTTCCCTCAAAACAAATTGCCAGGAAACCGTGTTGCTGGTTTGCAAATCCATCCAAGCAAAGGAACGAATAGCCCGCGTCATGGCGACATACAGTACGCGAGTTTCTTCGTGCATTCTCTCTTCAATTTCCTGGGCCAAATTGTAAAAGCTGTTGCGCAACACCCCTTGGTCTGCGTATTTAAAGCTATAACCTACCTGCTCATTGTTGTTGACCATGACATCCATGCCAGTTCGCTTAGGTTTGTTAATGGCAAAAGAGGTATAGGGCAGTATGACATACCCGTATTCCAACCCCTTGGACTTATGGACGGTAGTACAAAGAATGCGGATATCGGCATCACCCATCTCCGGCCAGCGGCATTCCTCAGCCCGTCTGGAGACGATGTTGGTTGTGATGTAATTTGTGAGCTTGTGAATCGTGAGATTATCCAAGCCGCAACCCTGAATAATCCTTTCAAAAAGCAAGTCCACGTTCATGTGATAATAGGCTCGCAACCATTCACCCTCGCCAATACGATTCCAAGGGCGAAGCAAATCGTAGAGTCCCCTGAGTACTTGTAACACCGGTGACATCCGCAAGGATTTAAGGATGTCATCCCACTTCATGGGCGAGCCTTTAGCAGCAGATAGAGCCTCGTTCAACAATCTCGTCAAATAGTCCATTTCTTTTGCACGGTAAGCATTACGCTGCCCCGGTTGCGGACGATGTTTGTATAGCTCCATACGATCCAGTCCAACCCCGAAAAAATTGGTAGAGAGTAGGTGAGCCAGCATCTCCGGCTTATTCCAAAGCATTGCTTGCAAAAGAACACACATTTCCAAGGCCGGCACAGATTGATACAAATCGCCGCCAGTATTGGTTTGGATGGCCGGAAAGCCGTTCTTTTGACCGGCTGTGCGGATAACTTCCGCCTGCCAGTTTTCACGCACCAAAATAGCAATAGTGCGATCTTCCTTTGATAAAAATTCACCTTGGGACAGCAGACCCATAATGGAAGCCTTGCAGCGCTTGATTTCATCAAACACTGCAGGAACCCGTTCGTTTTCCTTGATCAATGGAATACAGCGATAGAACTCTTCGACCGGCTGAAAAGGATTGTAAACCAGGTCACTTACTAAAGCATCCACATCAGACTTATATGTCAAAAGCTGACTAGGTGGTTGACCCAGTAATGTAAAGACACTATGATAGACTTCCAGCAGTCTTTTATCTGTGCGATAGTTCTTGTTGAGCGAAAAAGAGGGTTCCCAGTTCGAATCGTTTTCCTTTATGTTCAGATGCTCAAAGGCCTGCTCTACAGCGCCGCGAAAGCGATAAATGCATTGCTTGATGTCGCCCACTACAAACATCCAATATCCTACAATCTCACTTATCTTCAGCAGGACTTCAATCTGTACATCATCCGTATCCTGAAACTCATCGATAAACAGATAGCGCGAGCCAAAAGACATATCTTCGGAAAGCCGATCAGGATACTCTTTCACAAGATTGGACAGCACAGCCATCAAACGTCCCAGAAAAATCCGATTTTCTTCGGTGAGTAGCTTGTCGAATTCCCTTTCGGTTGCCGTCAATACGTTGACCAGCAGTTCATGCAAGAGCTGATTGGTGTCGACCTGTCCAAATTGATCTGGATTCATATCTGCGACATCGATGCTCTTGTTTTCCAGACAAGCAACGAAATCCAGCAGTTTCTCCCGTAATTCATAGACAGGAATGGCCAGTTGCCTTAAATAATCCCGGTTGCGATGCATTTGTTCTTCGATATATAGCTCTAGGGTTCTTTCCAATATCCTCCTACGAGAATACAAGCCCGAGGTTATCTTCAATTCCTTACCATAGCCAACCCCTGAACCCAGCTTTTCAATGATACGTAAAGCATAAGAGTGTATGGTGCTAATCTGCATCCTATCCACCTGTGCAATCATCTGCATGTAATCCACCAAACCGGTCAACATGTAGTAATTCTGGAAACATAACTTCAATCGAGATTTCATGTTATCGGCTGCATCATTGGTGAAGGTAATCATCACAATACGGTCTTTGAGATTGGCCGGTGATATACTTTCCTCATTGCACAAATAGGCGATGCGCAAAATCATAGCGTAGGTCTTTCCCGTACCGGCGCCTGCGCGTACCAATACATTCTTCTTGGGGGCAACATGCTCAACAAGATATTGGGAGAGGTTGAAGCCCTGACAGGCATCCAGCGTTTCCAACCAGGCCATTTGGGCTTTGTCAATCCCTTTTCCATCGTAGAACACAAAGGAAGGGATGCTTTGGTATGATTCCGATTCGCCCAGAAGGGTGACCTGCCAGTTGAATAGTGTCAAGTGATTCCCGATGGGTTTTAGCGGTTCACACAACAATCCCAATTGCAGATTACCCCGTTTATCACAGCACAGACCTTTATTGATAAGCACTTGAGAAATTTTGCCCGCAGCGCAGTTCAACATTTCTTGGCTGGTGACCATCAGATAAATCCGGCAGCCTTGCACGTAACGCATGACCAGATCATCCAATTTGGCTTTCCAAGATGTGTCATTTACTGCAATAAAGGTCAAGGCCGAATAGCACGGTAGTAGATGGTCATGTTTTTCAGGTGTGGCCATCTGTTGCACCGGTTCTTCCTCTTCTTCCATATCCACATCAGGTTCAAACAAAGAACGCACCTGCTTCATCAAAAGGGGTGTAAAGGCATCCGTTCCCCAGTTGCGAGCAAAAAAAATAGACTTACTCAGCTTCGATTGGAACGCTTCCTGGTCGTTCAGATCCTCTTTTAAGAATGTTAAAGTCTCCTCCATGACCAGATCCATACGACGCGACCGATAAAAATCCATGGAGATGAAGGGATAACAGACCATGTGGAAAACAAGCGGTTGCTTGCCCAGCTTGTTCTTGATATGGTTATAGACAGCAAAGCGATAAGCCCGAACCTGCATCCGCGGGTTGCACAGTTCATCGCCGTAATCTGTGCGGATGGTAATTGCATCACCGCCGGGCACACCTTTAACCATGGATTCTGACCAACCTTTGACCTCTACAACGGCGATTCCCACCTCGGGAATCAAAATACAAAAGTCAAATTCTCTGCCATAAACTTCACGATTCTTATAGACGATGTGTGAGTTGTCCAAATACAAATCAAGGGCGCGGAAAAACTCCTTTTCACCCTTGTTTGGCTGGATATCCAGAGTGCAAATCATCCGAGCCATTTATCTCACCACTATCGTCATGATTTGATGGTATTACAATAACAGTTCTCCTATATGTTACATCAACAGGTAACACATGGCAATAGAAAACAATGGGCTACTGTGTATGGTCAGTCATCTGCCAGTGCCAGAACGTGTAATTCTAAATTCGCTTCATATTTTATATAGTCCAGGATGTTTAAAAGATACTGTCCGGTACATATTGAGAACCACTTCTGCACTTTTAAATTACCTTAGGTCAGCCGTATGTGTTAAGTGATCAGCACTTTCGGCGTTTTAGTTCCCAGTTCAGGCAATAGCCCCTGTGTTATCGGTCTGAGAAAATGTCATCACTTTATGAAACATGACAAGGCAACATCATGGATGGAGTCATTTTTTTAAGCAAAAAAGAGGATAAACGAGTCTACTTTACGGAATGTGTGTGGTACGTCCAGTCAGTCCTTACCTTCTTAGAGCTGTGGCCACTACGGCAATTACCTGTTTTCAACATTTTCTGGAGTATTTCTCCAAACATATCTTTAGGGACCTTTGAATGTCAGCAGCGGCCTTTAGGTTCTTTTTCTTGATAAGTTGCTTGATTTGACCGTCAGTAAAAAATGCCAAAAAAAATAACCTCCATGAAGTATCGTAAAATATAATAGACTCTCGGCATTAGATAGGGGGAATTGTAAAATCTAGTATAAAACAACTGGAAATTCTGTTGTGCCAAGCTAAAAAGACTGTCCTTTCACGGCGCTCCTAAAAAAGGGCATCTCAAAGAAGCCTAACGGTCTCTATTAAAAAAACAGCCTTGGGTTAAGTTAAGCAGCCTTTTGGAAAATAAGTTGTTTTAGGTTTATCAGATCTTCTCGCTGGTGGGCATACCAAGCGTCCATGTGCTGGCACATCATGATGCCGTAAATGCGTATGTACCACATCTTAGTAGAACGGTGACGACCGGATTCCAGCTTGTAATCAATCTTCTCACGCTTATTGGTTCGCTCGACGGTCGTACGTCGCTTGTAAATGAGTTTCCACTTTTCCGAATCCCTCGGTGTTTTCGGAAATAGTCGGGGGTTGTCTTTACTGCAGGTATGGAACGTTCTTCCGAATTTAGCAGTCGAACATGGTTTTTTGCAGGTGTTCGATGTCCGCTTCTTCATCATCGGACATCTCCACTTATGCCGTTTCTGGGAATGGTCGAAGCCGTAATGCTTCATCCTCTTTCCGGCGGGACAAATCGGGATGCCATCGGGCGAAATCTGAATATCACAGTTGGTTTCCAGGTTCTTCTTGCCGCGTACATTAAGGTCAATAAAGGGTTCAATGTTCTGGTGAATCAAGAGGTCATAGGATGGGTCCGGCATCATGGGCGGCATCAAGCAGCATCTTATCCACCATGCCCAAGGTGAAACGTTGCGAAAACTCAACTGAAGATACGACAAAACTTACTGCATCGTGTCGGGAAGCAGGGTGTAGACGAGGGTACAACGGTAAGTCATATGGGCTGTTTGCGGCAGTCAGTGTGTACAGGTGGTATCCATTGAAGAATCGCTCCCGTGCGCTATCCCAGCCGGAATTGCAGTCGGGTTGGGAATAGATACGGGGATGGTTGCACTTCGCAAGGCCTTGGGCATGACAATTACAAGTCGGTTTGCTGCGGGGATAGGCTGCGGTGACGACAGGGGTGCCGTCACCAGCGATACCGAGTGCGCCTATTTCCCCGAGCAATCCGAGCCTTGCTGATACCGCAAGAAATTGAGATTGGAAGAAATGGAATAGACGATCCATTGGCAAATCCTTATGCGTGTCCATATGGTGCATCATCCAGTTGGCTAAGCGCATAATGCGACCGTGTGTTGTGGTTGGGGCTTTTTCACCCTTCTTTCCCTTCTTTGGTTTCCGCTTGCGCTTGTTCTTACGAGGCTTAATGTTATTCTTAGACGCAGCCCATAAGCGAGAAAAGAAATCATAGAACGTGCCAATGCCGGGAACATCACCGGGTTCAAAACCGCTGAGGATAGCATAGAGAGGAACACGGTACAGTTCATCAACATGCAGTGATGCCGATTTCCGGTTTGGCGAGTAAAAAGAGCAGAAATGAACGGAGCATGGAGGCAGGATCACGGGGGGCAGGACCTCTGGAGCAGTATAGATCGCGAAGTGACGTTGTGATGTCAGCCAGATTCGTGATCCAGAGCTTAGTGATAAGGGGCCAGTCCTTGTTGACGAGAACGAGCAGCCCACCGGCATAGTGTTGTTGCAATTGTTCGATGACAAAGTTTTGGTACGTTTCATGCAGTTTAACGACAGGTTTCAAAATAATGCATAATACGGTCCAAACTGAGCAACCGTTCCGGTTAGCGAGAACCATGTGTCCGGAAAAATTGAGCCACCATTCCGGCCCGAGAGGCATCTAACCCTTTCCCCTATAAGAATGTAACTATGCACTATCTCCAAAGGTAGTGTAAATACATTATAAGGGGGTCATCGAATGACCAATTACCGGGAGATCCTGCGGCTTCACAGCAAGGGGATCAGCCAACGAAGCATAGCCGCCAGCTGTGCCTGCTCACGTAACACTGTCGCCAAAGTATTGAATCGGGCCCAAGAACTTGACGTAGCTTGGCCACTGCAGGAAGGAATGTCTGACGCTAAACTACGCAAATTGTTTTCGTCAGAAGCCAGAATTCCGTCTTTAAGAAAGCGTCCAGACTGTGAGCACATTCACAGAGAAATGGCCAAAAGAGGTGTCACGCTAAGCCTTCTATGGAATGAATACTGTGAAAATTGTCGGGAAAGCAAAGAGATTCCACTTATGTATTCTCAGTTCTGTTACCACTACCAGCAGTATGCGACGACAACCAAAGCAACCATGCACGTTCACCGAAAACCCGGTGAACAGCTGGAAGTGGATTGGGCCGGGCAAATAGCACCCATTGTGGACAGTGAAACCGGCGAGATCATCAATACTTATGTATTTGTAGGCGTCCTCTCCAGCAGTCAATATGCTTACGTAGAAGCCTTTCTCTCTCAAAACCAGGAGTGTTGGATTGCGGCCCATGGCAATATGTACAAGTTCTTCGGTGGTGTCACCAGAATTCTGGTGCCGGACAATCTGAAAACCGGCGTAGAAAAAGCCACCTGGTATTCTCCGGAGATTAATAAAACCTATCAGGAAATGGCAGAGCATTACGGTACAGCCGTCATTCCTGCCCGGGTTAGGAAGCCCAAGGATAAGCCCAACGCCGAAGGCTCCGTGAAGATAATATCTACCTGGATTATTGCTGCTCTGCGTAATCAGAGATTCTTCAGTCTGGCAGAGCTGAATGAGGCAATCAGAGAAAAGCTGGCGGTATTTAACAGCAAGCCATTCCAAAAGAAAGAGGGCAGCAGACTCAGCATCTTTCTCGAGGAAGAAAAGCCGATGCTGTTACCATTGCCTGCCGCCCCATACGAATTGGCAACCTGGAAAATCGCCACCGTACAGTTCAATTATCACATATCCGTTGATAAAATGCACTACAGCGTGCCTTACGAGTATATCAAGCATAAAGTCGATGTGCGGGTCACCCGCAATGTCATCGAAGTATTCTTCAACAACTTGAGAATTTGTTCACACCCCAGACTGTATGGGCGGTCAGGGCAATACAGCACTGTAACCGACCACATGCCAGAGGATCACAAGAAATATACCCAGTGGAATGCTGCCCGATTCATCTCCTGGGGTGAAAGCGTCGGTCCCAATACAGCAATCACTGTCAGAGCAATTCTTTCCTCTTACAAGGTGGAACAGCAGGGCTACAAGAGCTGTATGGCCCTTCTGAAGCTGGCAGACAAGTATTCCTTTCCCAGGCTGGAAGCCGCTTGCGCCAAAGCCTTATCATACACACCAAGACCTGGTTACAAAAATATTAAGACCATCCTAACGACAGGTCAGGATAAAGTAGCCGTTGCAGAAACCAAGCGTGTCAAAGACAACTCTGCAACCTATGGCCTTACCAGGGGTGCCAGCTACTATGGGAGGGATGGGAAATGATCAACGCAACCACAATCAATAAGCTGAATGAGATGCGCCTCACTGCTATGGCGGAATCTTACCGGTATCAGTTACAGGAATCTTCCTTTGAAGCGCTATCTTTTGAAGAACGCTTCAGCCTTATGGTAGACACTGAATGGGCAAGACGAAAAAACAGCCGCCTGACGAAGTTGATCCGCAGAGCAGAATTTCTGCAAAGCGATGCCTGTATCGAAAATATCGAATACCATGCAGATCGAAAGCTGGATAAAGCTCAGATTGCCCGTCTGGCTACCTGCAGCTACATACAAGAGAAACACAACATTATTATCCTGGGGGCTTCAGGGGCTGGCAAAACCTATCTGTCTTGTGCTTTTGGCGTCACTGCGTGTCGGCACTTCTGCACGGTCAAGTATATCCGTTTGCCAGATTTGCTAAATGAACTGGCCGTGGCCCGTGGCGAAGGTATCTACAAGAAGGTGATGAACCAGTATAAAAAGGTAAGTTTACTGATTATGGATGAATGGTTGCTAGTTCCTCTGTCCGTCACCGAAGCGAGAGACCTTCTGGAAATTGTCGAGGCCAGACACAAAAGAGGATCCACGATCTTCAGCTCTCAATTTACACCTGCTGGCTGGCATGGCAAAATCGGAGAAGATACGCTGGCTGACGCCATACTTGACCGGATTGTCCACGATTCTTACACCATCCTAATTGATGGGGAAGAATCTATGCGTAAACGCAAAGGTATTATGGATTAAGCGCAAATGGTCGGGAGCCATCTAACCGGGTGGCTCCCTTTCCGGAAGCATGGATCATTTATTTCGGAGACATGGCTCACTTACATCCGGAATGGTGGCTCTGGAGCACCGTAATATGCAAAATAAACACCCCAATCGCAATCAGTAAGGAAAAATATTCCTCCTAGTCGATTCTGGGGGTTGTTTTGAAAAGTCAAGTGTTTTCGACGAATTTCGCAACAAAATTTTAGACATTGGATGCGGATTTAAATGAAAATCCCCCTACGAAAAGTAGGAGGAATTCAAAAACGATGGTTCAAGCAAAGCCTTGTGCCATCTAACTCGGTGAATGCCGAGAGGCTATTATACATACAAGGAGGTTATACGAACTATTTTACAGTCTTTTTAATTTAATCTCTGTTCTGATAATATAAATATGTGCGAAAAAAATGGTTGTTATCTCTTGGATACCCACCTACACTTGACGATTGAATTGGATTAACATAATCTTTTTTATAGACTATACTTTGATTAACATAATAGTTCGTCTAACAATATTAAATCTTACTGATTGTTTTTAATAAAGCAAATCAGCGAGTTTAAATTAATACTATTTATTCCAAAGCCCCATGAAATTCTGATTGAACTTTGAATGATTGCATCATCAAGACCCATAGCCGATAAAACGTGGCTGGGCGTATATTCAGCGGAGGTACATGCCGAACCATTAGAGATTGCTATATCTTCTTTTGTAGCTACCATCAATGCCTCAGAATCTATGCCTGGAAAGCTTATATTTATACAATTCGGTAGTGAGTGATCTCTAGCTCCGTTAATTACATATTTAACGCTCTGCAATTGATTTATAATATCTTCTTTTATCAGGTGATAATTTTCTATATTTTTATTATAATTAGATTGAGCTACTTCAGCTGTCTTTCCTAGACCTACAATAAGTGCAACAGGAAGAGTACCAGGCCTTAAACCCCCTTCTTGACCGCCTCCAAAGACTACAGGCTGTACTGGTGGTCGTTTATAATTTTTACGTTTCATAATAAGGGCGCCAATTCCTTGGGGTCCATGGATTTTATGTCCACTGATACTTAACAAGTCGTAATTTAACTTATCAAGTTCAGGATGTAGTTTACCAAAAGTCTGGGCTGCGTCAATGTGAAAGTATACGGGGGTATCTTTAAGGGCGTTTCCTATCTCACTAACAGGCTGAATTGTACCGGTCTCGTTATTTGCATGCATAACACTAACCATAAGAGTGTCGGGACGGATATGGTTAATAACATCTTCTGGATTAACTCTGCAATCTTTATTAACTGGTACTAATTCTATATGGAAACCTTTTTTAGCAAGGTAATTTAGAGGCTCTAAAACAGCTTTGTGTTCTATTGTAGTCGAAATAATATGCTTGCGACCAACACTTTCCCCCCATTTAGCTAATCCTAGAATTGCAAGGTTATTACTTTCGGTAGCACCACTAGTAAAAATAACCTCGTTTTTTTCTATTCCTAAAGCCGAAGCCACCCGTGTACGGGCTTTTTCTACAGCATTTCTAGCAGATTTGCCATAAATATGTGTATTGCTTCCAGCATTGCCATAATTATGGCGATACACTGATATCATTTCTTCCAGTACGTCCAGATGAATTGGAGTTGTTGCATTATAGTCGAGATATACTGTCATACGAGAACCCTCTTTATAAAATTTATTCAATTGCTAACCGCAAAAGATCGCTGGTTGAGTTAACAAAGTCTTTTGTAACCAAATAGGCTATGCCTCTATGTAGGTGCAATTTAAAATATTTAGCCAAAACCTCTGGGTCTATTCCCAAACCATCGTCAATGCAACGTTGGCGCACTAAGGCGTCATATATCTCTTCGTACTCACCACCAAAAGTGTGCCAGTTCATTTCTACATTGCTATCAGTTATAATCTCAATATCTGGAGGAATTGTAGGTTCATTTAACGATAAGCAAAGAGCCCATCTACACAATATATTCCAATTCATGATTCCAGTTTTAAATTTCAACCTAGCCAATTGATTCTTGGCTTGATTTGATAATCTAACTTGCCTTACTATCATATGAATTAACCTCCGAGAAATAACCTTGCTTTATCTCCGTATCGCCTAGTTCATCATCAAAGACAAGTAGAAACATTTTACCAATTTTACTTTCTAATATCTCTATATGTGATTTCTTTATTTCTTCATCAGTTGAAAGTACGATTACTTGCCTGCCTGAGGAGGGTAAATAATTCTCGATGAAATTAATTCTATGTGTTGAATCTAGTCTGGCCATAGGAGTATCAATAATCACTGGAAGCGTATGTCCAGATGATTCTGCTAAACCCCATAAGAAGGCCAAGGCAAGCATCTGTTTTTCACCCTCTGATAGTTGGGATTTAGGAATTTCATTTCCATTGGTGTGAACCAAAAACATTCTAAGCGTCAAGGGGTCGATTTTAATCAATGAAACGAGGGATTTTTTACCAATAAGCTTCATGAAGGCCTTGTTTATATTCTCTTCTAATAAACTAATTTTTTTAATTATTAACCTTTCCTTAAAAGTCGATAAAACTTCTATTGATTTAAATGCATATCTGACAATTCTCTGCGCACCTTCTACTTCCAATTCATTCTCTAGTTTCTTCTTCAATAAACATTTTTGCTCCTGCTCAAGCAATCCTAGTTGTTTTTCAATCTCGTTCTTTTCTTTTAATATAGATAATTTTTGCTCTTCAAGTTGCAAAATATGTTTTGTCAATTTTTTTATGTCTTGAAGAATACTAGATACTTCACTCTCATCAACATCGAAATGTAATTGTACTTCAACTTGATCTAGCTCATACTGATATTTTTCATGTTTTTCAATTAGTCGGGCAGTGTCTTTTTTTAGGGTTGTAGCAAGTTTATTTATTGAATTAAGTTGATGAGTAATTTGATAATGTGGAAATAAAGGATCTTTTTCTGATAATCTAACTAATATGCTTTCCTTACAATCCATACTGGAACGAATATTTTCTAATATAGAATCACTTGCACTGGAAGCTAATATGTCTAGTATTTGTATGTTGTACTCTTCAAGGAAAGGTAATATTGTTTTCGCTTGCCGTATATTATCTTCACAACTAATAGATTTTTTAATCCTTTCTAAAAGTGGTTTTACAATATGTAGGGGAAGCGGACCTGAAGATAATTGAATCATAGAACCTTTTGTATTACTTATAAGTTCATTTAATCTGTTCTTTTCGTCTATCAGTTTATTTCTATTGTCAAAATAGTGACCACCTTGTTGAAGATAAACCTCTTCTTTTTCTTTCAATTTGGATTTATTATGTCCTATTGTTGTGTCCAAGCTAATTACGTTCTGGCTAATTTTAAGATGTTCTCTGATGGTCTCTTCTATTCTTGTTTGAATATCATTGATTCTTTCGTCTTCTTTATTATGCGAGATCTTCCAATCATGATTTGAAATTATTCTTCTTAAATTTGAAATGAGACGATCAATTAAGTCAATTCCTAATAGTGATGAAATAGCTGTTTTAAGAGTTTTACTGCCCTCATCTTCTTCTGCAAGTTTGCTTATTTTTTCACCATCAAAAAAGAATAATCCAGAAACACCATAAGGCACAAGTTCTTCAGCGTATAAATCCCAGTTAGATGCAAGATAGTCATCTTCTCTACCATTCTTCCATACATTAACTGTCTCTATTAGCTTCCCATTATCTATCCGCCATGATCTACGTGCAGACATATCTATGTATGTGTCCGAATTCGTATTATTATCCGATTTACTTTTTATTAATAGGGATATTTGTATCCAAGTATCTTCATTATTAGAAACATTGTTATTCATGCAGCTTTGAATATAATCTTTATATGAAGAGCTTTTTCGCCATACCTGACTGCGTTGACCATAAAGAAGAACTAAGACCGCTTCTAGAATTGTAGTTTTGCCGGCTCCGTTCATCCCGCCTATTAAAGTTATTGGACGGTCCCTGTCTGTAGACAGAGTTAAAACATGTTCGCCTCTAAATGGACCTAAGTTGTTGAAACGAATTTCTTTGATTAACAAATCAATCTACTCCCACATATCGGATTATATTTGTGTTTTTTCTTCAATATATCTTTTTCTCTCTACGATTTCAATGTTCACCTTTACAGCTTCTTCTTCGTTTTCATAATAAAAACGCTTTATTGTATCTTCAAATTCTTGTAGAATCCCCTTTTTAATTGTAAAAATAGAGTATTGCTGAGAGATATCTAAAAGGTTGGCTTGTAGACCAAATAAATCCTCGTCTCCATTACAAACTTCATAAAGTAAGACCCATTCCTTTTTTCCAAAAACAGAGCTACTTAAAGAATCAGTGAACTTATATGGTTTGCCAGTTATTTCTTCGTATATTTGTGGGAGCGAATCATCAAATTCGTGTTTTTCAACAACCCATATTTTCCTTATCCAACGCAACTCTTCATCAGATATTATTCTTAAATTCTCAAAGCCTTGGGGGCCAATTTGTTGTACTTCCTTTTCTATTGTAAGTATATCCCTTAGAAGTTCTTCACGGTACCATTTCTTATAGGGTCCATGAACAGCCCTATTATTAAAAATAAGAACTTTGCCACTCATTCTTCTATACTCACGTTTATCACGGTCATCAAAATTACCAATTTTGTTCCTGAAATTAAGTAATGGAGTCATCCAAATCTTTTCTTCGTCGTTTTGAATCATCGCTTGCATAGATTTATCTTCTTTTACCATTGTACAGACCCAGCAGCCGAATCTACTACTTCCGCAGCTGGGTGTGTTTGTGTCAACAACCAATGGACAATCCCCATCAGCCGATGCTCCTTGGTACATTGTTAATAAATCTTTGTTCATTTGGCCCCAGGGGTTAGGGTATTGCATTAAATATATCCAAACATCATCATTAGACCAATCCTCTATGGGGGTATAAGTCAAACAATTAGAAAGGGTTTTTGTGGGGCTCAACCAGTCTCGAACCCTCATTTGCTGATATTTTTTCATGTTTGCAGCACGACGAGAACTCTCTGCACTTCTTGTCCCAAGGACTAATATAGCTTCTCCATGTTTCGCTACAACATCAATGATGAAATTGTTGGATGGTTTAATTTTTAGACGGTCAGTGCACCACCTAAAATTAGGTCGGGGAGCTGGGTAACCTCTGCCTATGATGTTGACCCAGAATGAATCGGATATGTTGGGAGTTAACTTGTGAACCAAAATAGGCATGTCTTGTTCTTCAGCAGCCTTCCTCATGCGCTCTAACGACGAATTAACCCATGCTGCAACCACAGGTGACTCTACAAAAGTGTCAGTACTTATAACATGGATTAGCTTATGTTTACGTTGTTCAGTGGATAAATCCTTGATGGCATACCATACTAATTGTAGAGACGCTGATGAGTCTTTACCTCCGCTGAATCCTATAACCCAGGGTATTTCGTCAGAGAGGTAAATAGTGCGTATGCGTTCATACAATTCATTTATGTTTTCTTGAGTTATTTTCGAAATTTTTTTGTCTTTATTGCTCATCTTTCACAAAGGCACTTTCAGCACCCTGCTCCTCCTCATTAAGGTTGAGTCCTAATTTTCTCTTTATGACATTGCATAAAAGGAGAACATTGTTACGGGAATTAGATATTTTTCCTCTGATAGTTACTCTACCTTCCCACTGAAGATTATTTCTGTGCCAATTCATACTGCTAATTTTAGAGAGATGGTCATTCCAATTTTCTGGGTATTCATTAATTAGGCTTCTACCAGCCCTACCCAATGCCATTAAGGCAACTGTATGTGAGCAAATAAAATTATTGCGTAATTCAAATGGGCTAATAAGGTTTCTTTCTATTTGTTGCCATTCCTCTATGTTTAAAAAAACCTCTCCCCAAAAACTTACAGCCAGTTTTTTTCTTTCCTCAGACATTAGTTTCTTTTTATCATTGAGTAATTCCTTTGTTGCAAAAAAAATTCCACTTAAAGCAAAAATTTTTGTCGAAATACTGGATATATCTGTTTTTTCCAGGTCCGTATAATCATGAAAAAATTTTATCTCATTGATTATATCCAATGTCAGCCTGGAGAATGGATCTCTATAATCAAATAAGATACTTATTGATTTATTTGGTCGGACAGCATATCGATTCAAATCAGCAAACATTTGTTGGGAGTGTTTTAATCCCCAGTCGATAAAAAATACTACAGAAATAGATTCATTGCCAAGAGAGGGGTTTTGTTTTAATGCCTCTTCGATTGCGGCCCTACGATGCTGACCATCATTAATAACTAGCTTGGCGGAAATAGGGATCTTTAATGTACCAAGGTTGAAGTGGGTTACATCATCAGAAAAAGGGGTAAATTCTACTTCAGAATCAATTGAAACGACCATGGAAGGAAAAACATAGTTCTTAGGATTGTTGACAATATACGAACATATAGAGGGTATTCTTGATTTATTAATTACTCTTTGTGCCCTGAGTTCAGGAGGCATTATTTTTTTTTCTATGGTAAAGAGTCTTGGTACAAGGCGTAAGGGGCACATTGTAACAAAATATTCTCGGCCAGATTGGACGCCTCTTACTGTGGGAAAGGAATAAAAATCCATTAAAGCTCACCCCATATTTAACCAATTAATTTTTATGCTCATAAATTACTCCTATTGACATTATATTACTATAGGAGTAATTTTGCAATCAAAAAAGTAAACACCATGCAAAAATTTGTAATATAATTACCTCTAATGCTATAATTCATTTTGGAGGGGAGCAAAAGTGGCAATAAGAATTCATGTTTCAGATATGTTAGGTAAATACAAAATGACCCAAAAAGAGTTATCTTTAAGAACAGGAATACGACCTGGAACAATTTCTGCTTTATACCATGAAAGGGTTAAAAGAATAGAAATAAGCCATATAGAAAAACTGTGTATTGCTTTAAATTGCACACCAGGAGAGTTGTTTAAGTTCGTAAATGAGGATGTGTTAAAATAGTGGGTTAACTAGCATTGGCTTTCCCAGATGGATTTACAACTTATACAGGCCTTGTCTCAAGTTGTCTATAATGGACAGAAAAAAGTAATAGTTTAGGATGGGGCGTCAAGCCCCCGATCAGGTGGGCACTACCGCCTAATTCCCTGGAAATATGTCAGAGTAACTAGGTAAGCGGCCTAACCGGCCATGGTAACAAAGGTCATGGCCCATGACTTCTGACCGAATCATATCGTGTTTCATTTTCAGCCTGTTCTATAGTTCTAACACCTTTTTCTAGCCAACTTTCAAAAACTCCACCAATGTATGGTAAACTCTTTTTGCCGTTCAATACAGACTTTGTAACAGCATACTCGATCATATCCAGAGGAAAGACATCCGCCCAAGTAGCAATAAATTCAACCTCAACCTTTGATCCCTCAAAGCCAGTATACCTCAGAATCTTTTGAAGGCTTACTGGGTCCTTTGGTTTATCCACACTATCCACATTATCCACAGCACGCTTTTCCTCGGTCTTAGCGCGCACGCGATTTTTATTTTTATCATGATGAATGGATGTATGCTTGAATGATTGTTTATTTATATCTTGTTCCATGGTTATTGTTATATTAGTATTGTTAGAGGCTGTCACAGCACCCACCTCGGTGCTGTCAGCACCTACCCCCTCTAAATTATGACAGGGTGGGTGCTGTGAGCACCTACCTCTCTCATTTTCAATTACCACTGGTCTTATTTCTTCTTTCACAGGCTGCGGAGGATCACAAAGGGAATAAATATTAGACGAATGTTCCCCGTCATCTTTAATCTGAATTTTCTTTATAACCCATCCCTTCTCCTCAAGTTCAGCTACAGCCCTTTTTGCAGTATCTCTACTTATACCGCAATCCTTGGCAATCCTGTTATAGGACGGAAAAGCCTGACGATCACCATTTGCACACCTGGCCAGATATATTCTCACAAGCTTGGCATAAGCAGAGAGATCCGATGAAAATATCTCGTTTGAATCCCAGAACCAGTTCTTTCTTCTTTCATCCTTTAATGTTCTCGTATTGTCACGATCAAACGGTTCCGATTTTGGCAACATTATCTCTCCTTCACTGCAAGACCCTCGTTAGCTATCGTAAAAGCCAATTAAACCATGGCATCTTTTACCTTGCCAAATATATTCTTGTCACGTCTTTCCTGCCATGGCCCAGCAACTCTGAAACTTCCCTCAACGCTTTTCTGTCAAATTTGCACTTTTTGCCTTTGTATGATTGAACTTTTTCTCTTTTGCTATATTCTCCCCTGGCATATAAATGGCGCAGGCCGTGTATGGTTAAATTCACTGTCCGGTGGTCCTTTTCAAAAACCTTTTCCCTGTGTCGCCTTATAAATCCCTGAATCCGTTTAATTACCAGATGTGTTTTTTCATCCTTCGGCACCAGTAATTTAAGTTTTTTATCCGGAAGTAAATCGCAGGCTTCCAATAGTACCTGTTTTGCCTCCTGGCTTAAAGGAACCTGCCTCTCTTTTCCACCCTTTCCCTTTACATTCAGCCAGCCGGTTTCTATTGCTTGTTCAGCCTTTATCCCGTCCAGCCTTGTAATTTCATGTACCCTTAAACCAGCATGTCTGGCCAGCCTTATAGCAAGCTCTACATCCTTCCGGTTTAATTCTCTTGTCAGTTTTAGCATTTTTTCGTATTCATCTTCCCGCCAGGCCCGATCCTTCCGACCATCAGGAGTTGATTTCAATCCAATACCTCTATTGTCAATTAATTCTCCGTTTCTATCTTCCATGTAACGCCGATAAAATCTTAATGCAGCAATATCATTTTTGATAGTTTTTTCAGCTGTTTCTTGGTCTCTCCGGTGATTAACATAAGCAATAACATGTTTATCAGCTATCTTCGATAGTTTTTGTAGCCTGAATTCCCGGGCACAAAAACGCATTATTTCTTTCATGCTTTCTCTATAACGGTGGTGGGTCTTTATGCTTACTTTACCCTCTGATGCTTCCACTGCCCTCCTGAACGTTTTGTCAAACTGAACCGTAAGGTTTTTATATACGCCCTCTACGCCTTTTGAGGCGTCTGTATTTTTCCTTGATTTCCGTAACGTATGCTCTTTCATTTAACCTTTCCTCCAGCTTAAAAATTTCGCTGTTATCAGGCATGTCAAATCTTTTCCATGGTATCTGATTAAACCACCACCGAATTACCGATAAGTCAGAAAGCATGGTTATCGTAGCATAACCACCGTTTCTCCGGTATCTAATAAATGCCGCTATGTGTTTAGGCTGAATATTTCTTATGTCTTCAGTAGTATAGTGATTGCTCAAAAAAGCAATAAATGTTTTGAATTTGTTAAACTTCATCCTTCGTGCCTCATAACTGCCTCCCTTGGAATACTTAGCCACATGATTGACAAACTGACCCATTAACCGGTTATAAACCTGATTGTCGTTCTCTTGCCATTCACACCACATTTGCCAATCCTCCTGATCTCTAATTCACTGTTTTTGGCAATAATTAACCACGCCCAAGGGTCATCATTCGGCTGTCTCAGAGTTTTTTTGTACAAACTGCCCCTTTAGAGTGCCCTTTAGCCCGTGAGCTTAGCGGGTTCCCGGGCCATCCTTCCGGCCCGTCTCAGACCCCTTCCACTACCGCTTCAGTGGTGTCTGAGACGGGCCTTGCCCTTTTTGCCCGCTTGGCTATGTAGTTGTTCCTGCGGTCCTTCCAGTTGGCCTCCCTGCTCCGCAAGGTTGCCTTGCCTCCCGCAAGGTTCAATGTTTAGTATTCATTCTGCCCATACCGCCATCCAGCGGCGTGCATCAAGCACTGGGCACGACTCATTCCGCATTGCGGTGGTCACTCCTGACCGGAGTCGTAGGCGATTTTCAGGGTATAATCCCTGCCTGTCCGGGCCTACCGTCCAGGTTTTTAATTTTTTATGCATGGTGCATGACCAGTTCAATACAACCGGTCATGCACTAATTTAATCATTCATACATCCTTAATTTTTTCGGTTGTGTACCTGCACTTACTACCGCTAAACTCACAACCGTAACAGTCACCATCTAAAACAATATCTTCATTGGGCAATATCTCACATACATTCCTCCCTATTTTTTAAGTGTGCAATAACTAATCCTTGTTAACAGTAACAATCTCAGCATGCGGAAATGCTTCATTTCGCGGTGTTACCCACACACCAGTTGACCCCAAAGTCCATTCATTAAATTCACTGACCAGAAGTGCATTCAATATCTGCTCCGCTATTGCCTTGGCCGCAGGCGGGGGCACTGCGTTTCCGATTCTCTCCCGCCACCTAGCGTCACTTTTCCCGCTCAGTACCATGGGACTTCCGTCCTCCAGGGTAACAGGGAATCCCTGTAGGGCTGCCAACTCCAGGGTCGTCAGTGGCCGGTGCCACGTCCCATCAAGTGAGATAATCACCGGGGGCGGATCGGGACGGTCATTGTCGGTCGGCATTCTGGGGTCGGCTACGGCTGCCGTGCCCGCATGGATATCGCCAGCTCCGATTACAGTGGCCCCGGGCTGGTCCCAGGTCTGAACACCCATGGTGCCGTTCCGGGGGCTGCAGTTCATTCTCGGGTCGGCCACTGAAGGTGCACCGTTATTCGGCCTCATAGCACCTGTCACAGTTCCGGCCGGGTTGTCCCATTTAACCACCCTGTAAATGGCGGTGTGGGTACAGCCTTTAAAACCTGTTCTGGGGTCCGCAATGGATGGTGCTCCAGCCTGTATGTCTGCGATACCTGTTACTGTGGCTGCTGGTTCATCCCACGAGTGGAGTTGGTACTTATTGTGAAACCGGTTGTCACATTGTGGAAGTCTTGGATCGGCCACTGTTGCTGGACAGTTGCTGCTGGTCGCCGCCGCTCTTCCTGTCACTGCTTTTGAATGTTGTCCCCAATCAAGCACCCCCATAAGTCCTGCACTGCCTTTGTATGATTGGCCTATGCTTGGCGATAATCTCGGATCTGCCACTGCAACAGGGTTACTGCCTTTAATATATGCACTCCCAACCACTGTTGAGCCTGGTTTGCCCCAGTCCTGTACACCATAAGAACCTGCACCCCGGGGAACGTATTCAAGCCGATACTGCTCCGGGGCCAATTTCTCCAGATCTCGCCAGTCACCGCCGGCCGGGATTAGTGCCAAGCGCACCCATGTCAACCACTTCAGCCTTGGTAACCTATGCATAGGACCGGCGCCCGGGTCGTCGGGCATCAGCAAGGGGCCTATTATTTCCCCGATGGATTTCACTCGCCGCTTCGGGGGCTTGTAAATAAAGCTGGTCATCTTTTCTGGCAACCTGGCAATTAACAGATATCTCTTACGATGTTGGCCAAGGCCGCCCAGTTCGCCGCAGTCATGGTAACCGTCCTGATCTTTCGGAGGATGTATTTCATATCCGGCATTTTTCAATAGGTTCTTAACTTGTTTCAATAACCATGAACCCCGGGTTGTAATACGGGGAACATTCTCCAGAAGGATGCAAGCAGGCAGGTCATCGGAAAAGGCTTCGAGGGTAAGCTTTAAGCCCCTGACCACCAACCGATTTAATGCCTGGTATTTCTCACTGGCAGCCTTCTTACTTGGTAGCAGTCCGCTGAAGCCCTTGCATGGCGGTGATAAGAACACCACATCAGGATACTCATACTGGGCGGCTGCTCGGATCTCCTCAGAGGTAGCTTCTCTCCAATCAGTCGGTGGTTCTTTGCCGTGAAAAGCCACATAATCCCTTCTGGTAAAGAGATCAATCCTAGTTGCCGGAACCCCGACCAGATTTTGAAAATCTTCACAGGCCGCCGGATCAACATCAATCCCACCAATGCAGTGAAACCTTCCGACCATACCCCGGTATTCTGCTACTGTTCTCTTAAAGCCAAGGGCTGCTCCGCCAAGACCACAAAACAGGTGGAAATCTTTATATTCTTTCATTGCTTTCACTCCTTTTGCTTCATGTTCTAGCACACTGCTTATTTTTTAATTAATCCTCCTCCGGCATCATTATTGTGATTACCGGCTCCGCTTCATCCCCCGAGTGACATACTGCTTTAAGTGAGATAAGCCTTTCCCTTCCGCCGTTTTGGACGTATAATTGGAATTTTATTTCTGAGCCTTTGCTGTACTTTGCAGCAATCATGCACATCCATAAAACGTCCCACAAACGGCCTTCTTCGCTTTGGCCATACTCTTTTGATTCATCGTCCGGGGTTACAACTTCATCCCACAATCTTTTGGTCACTGCAACAGGGTATTTGAATCCTGCTTCAGCAGCTACCTGTGTTACATCCAGTAAAACACCATCTTCAAGTGCCTGTTTCCTTGTGTAGCTGTAAAATACTTCCGCATTTTCAAACATCTTTATCCGTACCGGCCCCATGGCCGGCACATTCCCCCCTTTCAGGATTAATGTTTTCCGGCCATATTGGCTTATTTGATGTTCATTATGAGCAGTATAATGTGTGCTGTAAGGTACACCGGCACTGCTACTACTACGAACGGATAGAGTTTCTTTTCAAAAAAACGGTCGACTGACTCATAAACGTCCATGACTGTTATTTGGTCTGTTGCCGTTTTTTCAGCCTTTATATTACTTGTTTGTTCCATTTACTTTGCCGGGGGCCCCGCCGGGGCTTAATGCCCCCGGCGGTCACCTCCTTAAAGGTTAATTAGTTGCTTTCTTGGATAACCTCACCGTTATAAATCACCGTCAATTTTTCCGGCGCATTAAAGAATGTGTAATATATCTGGCGCAGTTCGTCCTTCACATCCTCCGGCAGGTAGTGGCTATATCCTCCTGGGCTACCCTATACTCCTCGCATAGATCCCGCTCGAAATCCTGTTTTTCCTCGTTAGCACCCTCAAAAAAATCGTCAGTGTATTTCTCCAACCCAGACTTCACGTATTCATCCTCAGTAGTAAAGAATTCTTCGTCAAAGTCATCCAACAAGCGGCGTTCAACCTCCTGCTTAATGATCTTTTCTCTTTCTTCCCCGTAAATATCCTCAAAATACCAATTCATCTGATCCAGCAACAGCATACCGTGGTTTTTTTCCCACTTGTAATGAGCAGCCATCATTATTTCCCAGGCCCACTTCTCCAATTCGTTTTCGAGAATAATTTTCATATTAGCGACCCCCGATTGTTATTTTCTTTCCTCCAACCAGCGCATCATCTATGCCCTTTACTTCGTCCCATGTGGCCTGACGTACAACTAGGCCCTTTTCTTTTAGTTCACCTTTTAGCAACTCAAGAGGTTTATTTACCAATTTGTTTGTTTTGAAATCCATATCGTAAGCTGTTATAACCTCTTCGGGACTCAGCTCATCCACTACCTCTAAAGCCTGCACCCAGGTACCCGCACTCATTAGCCCGATAACCACAGCACCTAAGTATTTTGCTGCTATATCCGCTTTTAGCGGTCCCTCTGTTATCCAAATTATTCTGTCTCTGATCTCAGCAGGTCTTGCCACATGAGCAGGCGTTCCGCTGTTACCTCCGCCTTTCTTTCCTGATGAGCTCAGTAGCATGTACTTTGGCTCACCTTCTTTAGGGTTTTCGATTCTCCTTTGTAGGGCTTGAATTCGGCCCTTTGCATCCAGCATCGGTATAAAATACCCGGGCTTCCAGCTGAACGTCCAGTAGGTTCCTTCATACTTCCCATCGGCTTTATAAAAACCTGGGACTCCAGACAGGTCGTACCCTATGTCTTTGAGCTTCTTGCATATATCCCATGGTTTTATAATCTTGGGAATGCTCTTATATCCATTCTTCTTTATATCCCCTTCTGTTAAGCCACGGCGCAAAAGATCTTCCTTGTGTTCCTGATACAATGAAAGGAGGTTTAGGAGTTCCCTGTACACTCTGTCCAGTTTCTCCACCGACGCTATTACTTCTATCGGCATATCCAGTTCATCTGATTTACTGTAGTTAACGGTACCTGGTTTAAGCCAGTGTTGATATGCCGGTTTACCTGTCTTGGGCTGTATTACAGTCTTGAATGAGCCTTTATCCTCTCTCATACAGCTGCATAAAAAGCTGTTATATCCACACCAATTTCCACCGCATATTGGACAAGGTGGATTTCCATACAATCCTGCCCTTTTGAATTTTTCTTCCGGATGCTGGCGAACCGGATCATGCATATAGGTACCTCCTTTCAAAGATTTAAAAAATACATAAGAGGACTAAGGCATTATAAATACCCGTCCTCTCAAGTCTTCTCATGTCAATAAAGCCATTTCTTTAAAACTTGCAAATTTATTATCCCCGATGATTATGTGATCTAAGACTTCAATGCCAATAATTGCTCCTGCCTCCCTAAGGCGCATGGTTATCTCCCTGTCTTCCCTGCTAGGTGTAGGATCGCCGCTGGGATGATTGTGAACCAGTATTAAAGCTGCAGCGCTCCTCTTAACAGCGAATTTGAACAATTCCCTGGGATGGACCATGGAGGAGTTCAGTGTTCCTATGGAAACAGTTTCCTTTGCCAGCACCTGGTGTTTTGTATTCAAGAGCAGTGCGCAGAAATGCTCCCTGTCCAGGTGCCGCATTTCTTCCATCACCAGTGTTGCAGCATCTTTTGGACATTTGATTATTGGCCGATTAACTGGTGATGTTGAAGCCAGTTTAAAGGCCAACCCAAAGGCTGCAATCAATTTTACGGCCTTTTGCTTTGTAATCCCCTGTAATTTAGTCAACTCTTCCACCGTTAGGGTGGAAATTTTGACTATGCCTTCCGTCAGCAGTTGATTCATAGTTTCATCAGGAACGCTACCGCCTAAAATGATTGCCAGCAATTCTTCAATACTTGCATTACTAATGCCATATGTCATTGCTCTTTCCCTAGCCATGGTGGCAAGGGATTTCTTTTCTTGTACGGTATAATTTTTTGGTTCTCTTTCTTTCCCATGCATAACTTTCCCCTCCACCTGCCAGGGCCATGCGGCCCCTGCATATTCGGCAGGTGCCGCATGTTATTTGCCCTTGCGGTGGGCAGATTATTTACCTCTATGCCAGTTTCTTTGCGTCTTCTGCAAACAGTCCTCTTTCGATCCGGCGAACCCGAGCTTTAACTTCCAGACCTTTTGCATTAAGAAATACGGCTGCCGTTTCTCCTTCGGAATAGACAGCTATTTTCTGGCCATCAGGCATCTTGCACCAGGCCCTGGTACCTTCCTCTGGAATTCCCTTTACCTCTAACACTGTAAAGGTGTTAATTTCAAGGCCTTCGTCCTTGCCATGTTCTTCCTGCTTAGATCCCTGCAATTCCTCCGTTTTCTTTTCAGGGTTTTCTGCCGACATCTTCACTTGAGCTACAGGACTCAATATTTCCCCTAACTGTTCTGCCTTTCCTGAATTTATAAAGGCAGCACAAAGGTTTAATATGCTGATATTGCCCTGCAGACAATTTTTTAACCTCTCAGATTCATTAAGGGCCTTAAAGAATTGCTCATGTACAGATTCGTAAAGGTCCTTTTTGTTTCTTTTTTTGGATACTTCGTTTAAAATGTCGTTCATTTCATTCCGCCATTTTTCGGTTTCCTCTATCAGCAACGGCAACTCCATTGTTTCGTGGACAAGCCTTTTAATCTCATTTAGCATTTCTACTTTTCTCCTTAAGCAACGTTCTCTTCATTCTTATTTTCCGAAGGCTGGCCAAGTATCAGCCTCAGTACTTCCTGAACATCGTTCATTACCCTGAATATTTCTTTTATTATCCCGGAATTGGTCTTATCCATGGAATAATGCTTTATGTACTCATATCCATGGTATATATAGCCCTCGTATCCGTATATCTCACATAATACAGCCGCACAGGTTTCGGCCACAATTTCCTGGACGGCATGCTGCCCGCCCTTAAGCGGATTAATGGTGTTGTGTGCTGCATGGGCCAGTTCATGAAAGAACGTCCTCACATCATGGGTACACAACATAATCGTTTTTGTGGCCGGCTGAAAGTATCCATAAAAATTCTTTGTAAATGGCCCGTATTTTACCGTCACCCCGTACCTTTCAGCCACTTCAATGAGCGGAGGAAGGACGGCTGGTTCGTAAGACGGGCGGTTGATTTCGTTCCCCTCTGTGTCCTCGTACCGGAAGACCGGGATTCCCTTGAACCCTTTTATTATGGTTATTGCGTCTTCTTTAGCTGGGTCGTTTTCATCTTTTACCTTGACAGTCTTCTTCATGGGGGCCAGAATATAAGAGGCCTTGGCACCCTTTTTGACCTGGCGCCCTACCCCTTTCCACTGGTTAAAGCCCCTGGCGTCAAACGTTCCGGCTATCATCATCAGCAACTGGTTTCCCAGTGACCAATAATTTGAGGGCTTTTCGCTCTTATCCCTGGCGATTACCGTTCTTGCCACCGCCGACGGTATGTTACCGGTCCTGAACATATCTATAATCTTTTCGGTTGCTTCTTTAACTCTGTCTATTCCTTTACCCTTTTCCATCACATCCAATATACAGGCAAAAAGCCCGTATATCCAATCCTCCTTTCGTGAATTGGTAACGGGCTTTAGCCCCGGAAAACAAAAAGGGCGTTTAAGGTATTACCTCTCACGCCCTTTTTTCTTACTTGCTACATACTAAATTTTGTATGTAAGCAAGTTAATAACTCTCTGTAGTATTATAGTGTACTCTTCCGCTGCCAACCGGCCAAGTTTCTTATGCACCATATTCTGGTTTAAAGTAAACAGCCGGTGAATTCTTGCAACTGTTGGTTTTAATAAACCTGCTTCTTTCCAACTGGCAATGTTATACTCATATTTTTCAGATTTCATTTGCACAGATGTCAACATTAAGCAGATAATTTCATGCCCACCCTCTATGTCAGCCAAAACCAATGCGGGGCGCTTTTTAACCCCCGTCAGGTCACTGAATGGGAAAGGCACTAAAACTACTTCTCCTGGTTCAAATTTGGTCATAGGCGGCATCCTCTTCATTATCCCAGTCAGCAAATGCCGATTCCGCAACCTTTAAATTCCCCAGGAGTTCGATGTTTTCTTCCAGTACGTTGATCATACCATCTTCCTCCTCGCATTTTTTAGCCAGGATTTCCAGGATATATAAAGCAGCTATAACTTTTTTTTCCGAAAGTTCCTTAATAATTTCAACTGCTTTTTGCCTCGGGTCCATTATTACCACCTCAAGGCTATTATATATCCCGGTACTCCCTCTTGTCATCATGCTTGACATTACCGATCGCTCTCCTTGGGCCTGTCTAGGTAGTGAATTTTTTCTACCGTGACTTCTGCGGCCCTCCTCCGGATGCCCTGGTTGTCATCGTAGGCCCTGATTTGCAGCCGACCCTTGACGGATACCAGTCGCCCTTTCCCAAGGTGCTTTTCACAGTTTTCCGCAAGCTTTTCCCATACAACAACATCAATGAAATCAGCTTCGCGTTCGCCTTCACCGTTCTTGAAATCACGGTCCACTGCCAGGGTCATTTTGGTGACCTTTTTGCCGCCAGGGGTTTCCTTCAATTCCGGATCCTTTGTGAGCCTTCCGATTAACCATACCTCGTTCATCATTGATAATTACCTCCTTGATTTTTTTATTAAAATGCAAAAAACACCACAAGCATTTTGTAATTAACAAAACACTCTGGTGTTTCACATTTCCTGCTCTCAGATCTCTAATTGTCCCTCTACGAACCCAAGCCCGTATTGTTATAAGTACACTCTAAATATCTTCCCGTAAAACGGGTATACAAATCCGGTTCTTGCGAGTCAGCCAGCATCAGGCGTACCGGTTTGCCTATAATGCGGCTTAGGGATATCTCGTTTCAACGGTCACGTGTCTCCCGCAAGGCTTCCCTACCTGCACACGCTTTTTTTGGACCGATGCACCCCGTTATAGTGGGGTCAGTCAAGGTCACATCCTTGCTCTTCGCTTTGATGTGCCGTTTTGCCCGTATTCTTACGTCCGGGTCAAACGCCCTTAAACGCTCTTCGCTTGTTTAAGGATATTGGCGCCGCTCTTCGCTTAAAACGCCCTGCTATTTACGGTACACCTGCTCTTCGCATAAGGAATTTCCGTAAATCCTGGTCTTTCGATTACTGCAAGCTTTTCGCCTTTACAATAATCCCGGAGCTTTCATCCGAATCAGATTGGAGTTGTCTGATTGAAAAACCTTGCTTGATAAACATATGTTTGTTTTGGGAAAAAATTTCAATAACAAAATTGCCAATTTTTTGTGATTTGATTCTTGAGTAACATAATAATTTTAAAAACATTTTTTGTCAAATATTTTTTTCTACCGTGTTATTTTTTTCTACCGTCGGCTCAATCCATCTCCTGCCGCATAAATCGTATATTTTTACGTGATACACTTCTACCATGCTACCAGCCATCTTTATTACCTGACTTTTAAGCCCCAGTTTTTCTGCAATTCTCATGTCCACCAGAATTGTAGCTCCCCGGTAATTTCTATCCAAGGGCAACCCAACTATATTTTCGTAAAAGTGCAAGTTTACTGCTTCGGACACGTTATTCTCCACCAAAAAAATGTTTCTCCTGTATATTTTCAGTCTCTGGTCAATTCCCACTGTATAATTTACTTTAAGATACGGAATGCCTGCCTCTTCCAGCGCGAATATCCCCCCTGTGTCCACCAGGTATAAAAGAATATTTTCACCATTTTTAAAAACCACCTTGTTTTCACAGAGGAGCCCCATCACCACGCATTTTTCTATCAAATGCAGGCATTCTTCTTCCGGTAATCCTGTTTTTTGGATAATCTGCCCCTTTTCCGCCACCCGCAATTCATTTACCGTTTTGGTCACTCCAAGATGCAGTTCGTTTAGGACCCAGGCCCGGAAAAAACCGGTGGTCGTTTCTTTGTAGAGGTAGCCTTTTACTTCCGGCTCCATATCCTCATCCAGGTCGGGCCGTATATTGTACCTCCTGCCTCTTACCCAGTCCAACTGGCCGCAGAGATATTCAGTCTCATAATCCTTTTTCAGTTCCAAAATTATAGGCGGCAAGGGAATAATCCCTGCCGCCCTCACCTCCCTGTTTTTATCTATTCACGGGATCTGATATCATATTTTTAAAGTCAATATTTCTGTTAAGTAAAATCAGATCTGCCGTATACCTTTTGCCGGCCGGCGTTAATGTTTTTGCTTCCTCGACAGTGGGGAAAATAAATATGTCAGCATCTGCGTTTGGCTTTTCGCCGCGCCTGGGCGCATCTATAACCAGCCTTGTTTTTTCCTTTTCGCCGCCTGGCATATATACTATTTCCGCAGTCAGTGTTTTTCTGTCTTTGCTTCGTACTATCCCCCACTCGAATTCCGCCAGCATGTTTTTTGCCCTGCCGTAAAAAGTACCCAGCATTGCCAATTTGCATGCCTCCATAGCATTTTTGGGCAATGCCATTGTTGACGGCATCCATAATTTGAATAGCATTTTCGGGTTTGAATAAGTAGCAATTTCCACGCACTTTACAAGTCTTGACTTCCACATTTTCCCCATTAGCTTCTGTGCAACAATTCTCCTGCAACCCAAAAGCTCTGCAATGGTTGAAACGGGAAGATACTCGGCTTGGGCCAAATATTTCATTATCTCGTAAACCTTGCTTGATTGCTCTATTTTGTTCGTTTCTTGAGGATACTGCAACCGTTTTATAGCCGTTCCAAGGGCAAATGCGCTGTCCTTATACAACGTCATCCACCGCCTTAGACGCCTTTGCACTGCTTTTAACCGGTTTTTTAACATCTTCCTTTTCGGTGTTTACGGTATCGCTGGAGACAGTATCAAAGCCTCCAAGAGTTTTGATGCTATTCCCTTCAACATTTACGCCGGAAGGATTTTGCCTTAACCTGTTTTTTGCCCTTTCCCGCCTGCGGTCACTTACTCTCCTAGCGTCATAACAGATCAGGTGCAGGCGGCGCTTGTCACGGCTAAAGTCCATTACCTGGACTTGTATATAGTCACCTACACTGTATTTGTCGTTTCGCCTGTAATAAATGCGGCCAATCAGTCCCTGTCGTACCTTTACAAAGGCCAGGTTGTCCCTTATCTGGATAACCTGGCCGGCAACTACTTCGCCCCGTTTGTACTCCTTTTCCTTCCACGGGTCTGTGGGTTCCAGCTCGATAAGTTTTTTGTCCTTTTCCAGGGCGGTTACGGTGACTTTTATGATAGCCCCCACCTCATACTGCACATCCAGGGGCACACCGTCCGATAACCTGGCTTTTCCCTGCATGATTCTCACGATGGTGCCACCGCCTATGTCAACATATACATGGCGGTTAACCACCCTGACCAGGGCGTTTATTTCTTCCCCCTGCTCCAACTGACCAACTAACCTGTTTGTTGAGCTTTCCACTCCTTCTTTGCGGCTGCACACTACTGCAGAGTTTTTCTTGTCAATCCTCCTGATTTTGCAGTTAATCCTCTGGCCAACAAAATCGTTAAAGGGAGTACCCTCGGGCAGGCCGCACTCTTTGACTGAACACAGGCCTATTATCCCGGGCTTGTTGTCAAAGACCAGTTCCCAGCACTCTTCCCCTCTGTCCCTGTCCTCATCATTTGGACGCCTCACGCGGGCTATCACCGCTTCTACCGATGTGCCCCTATCCATGGCCTCATAAAGGTCACCCCATACATCAATATCCCTTAACTTAACTCCTTCGGGTGCGATTTTAAATTCCATGTATACCATCCTTTCTCTTTAAAATATTGGTGATGAAACATTAAACCCCCGGGATTCAACGTCATCAGCCTGAGTGTCTTCACTCGCACTGTCTTCCGGAGGTTTTACACCTGTTAATAGTTCGTCCAGATGTTCGGTTTTTTCTGCCTCACATTCATCGGCTTTAACTTGGTCATGTGGTTCAAGACCGAAATTCATATTTTCAACACCTTGTGGTTCGCCCTCTTGGGCCAGCATTACTATTCCCTGGTTTGCAGCTGCCTTTTTAATCCCCCAAAGCATTGCGCCCGTGTTCATTACACCGTCTACGCCAGCGTTTTCGAACATTTCATCCGTGGGAAATTCAACTTCCAGTGATCTTGCCGGGATATATTCCGACACCGGCAGCCTACCGCATTTTAAAATATCTGCGGCCTGGGGCATCTCAACCCAGCCTACTTTTTTCATAAACATCGGCTTACCCGCCTGGACATCCGCAATGCAATATTTGGTGCTCATCTCTTTTATTTCGTATTTTTCCATGAGCTTTCTTTTGCCTATTATTACGGTCTTTTTTGGCAGTTCAATCTTCTGTATTGGTGTTGAAACGTCTTTACGGTAGTGTTTCATGTATACCGCAGCCTCGCCAAGCTTATCGCTGAATAATTCCTTGGTAACCTCGTCATCAGGGGCCACACCTAACAGAAGTGATATTGGCGTACTTGCCAATATACTTTTTGCCCCCTCAAATCCGTAGACATCGTTCAGTTGGCTACGGCCCTGAAGTATGTATTGCAGCAGTATTCCAAGGCTCCTGGCGGTTGATATCTTTTCTGAAAACCCCGGAATTTTACCAACGTTGGCAAATTCATCAAGGATAAAGCGCACTTCCACTGGCAAACGCCCTCCGTTTTTGTCAGCAAGTTCGTATAGCCTGTTGAACAAAAACATGTAGAATACTGACAATATTGGCTTTAATACTTCACTACCCTTGACCGGTAGTATGCAAAAAAGTGCTGTCTTCCTTTTGCCGATGCTTTCAAAATCGATTTCATGTCCGGACATGAGGGCCGCCAATGCCCTGGTGGTTATAATTTTAAGTTTGGCGGTTAAGCCTGACTTCGCCTCATCAAGGTTGGCGCTTGCAGCTCCCCGCCACCTCTCGTATATTGTGGCGCTTATCTTTTTCTCCCTGTAGGCGTTTGAGAAGGCCTGCTCCAGCTTCTCTTTGGTCCATGAAGACAAGGACAGTGCCGAACGGGGATGAGCCTGTTCTTCCGGAAAAGCATCCCTTAGCAGTCCAGACAAGGCCTCAAAAAGCTGGGTCTCTTTATTAACGAAATAGCCGTTACTATCCTTGGCCGCATTTTCAATCATGCAAGAAGCCATCTCAGCTATCTCCTCGTCATTGCGACACTCCATGTTCGGGTTCCATCGGTGGCTATATTCCGGATTGACTAGGTTGAAAACCAACACATCATATCCCTGGCTTTTTAACCATGTGCCCTTTGTCTCCAGGAGTTCCCCTTTGGGGTCCATTATTACCATTGATTGGCGATCTTCAACACCAGCGATTATGTTGTTTCTTCCGAATGTGTATGACTTGCCGGAACCGGTTACGCCATATACCACCACATGGCCTGTAAGCCCAAGCTCATCTTTTTTTGTGTTTTTTCCCGGAATTATCCTTATAATTTTCCCAGCCAGTTTTCCCAGGACCACGCCTCCCAGTCCTTTAACCGGGGGGCCGAATTCACAAAAATGGGATAAGTCGGCCAGGCCCGCCCATCTGGTTGTCCCAAAGGCCGGGTTGTCTACAACATTCAGCCCGTGTACATGCCTTGAGTCATTTTTGTTCAGCGTCAAATCCAGCCATTTTCTTTTGCAATATAAAGCCAGGCCGACACCTCCCAAAAGTATATTTATGGCGGCCCATATTTCTCTGACACCCGGTGTCGTAAGTTCTTTCGATGATTTTGTCAGCCACAACCATGAAACAGTGAAAGGGTGACCGAAATACCAAGATGCATTATTGATTTCTTTTACCGGCATATTGCCGGTAATGACTTGCGTTTCTCTGAAATTCACGAACAAGTCGTATACAGCCGCCGAAGCTGAACCCACCAACCATACATCGGCAACATATCCTATTGGCAGTATTATGGCTGCAGATATCAGTATTTTCTTGTTTTTCTTCACAAAGGGAGCGATTTTTCCTGTGGCTGCTTCCAATACGGCTAGAAGACCTGTACTTATTTTTGCCAGGCCTTCGTTTATCCGAATGAAGCGATTATCAGCTTTGTTGTACAAAGGCCTCACCCCCGGTACCGCTTTGCTCCGGGATTCTCAAAGCTATGGTGTCACACGTATTGCACCCCATCTCCTCCAGTAGTTTTTTGGAGACATAAATAACACCCAGTGCTCCAGGCTCCCGGGTGTCCTCTATGTACCTTATTTTTTTTAGTGTTTCTTTCTGCCTAACGAATGATGTTACGTACCCTTCTTGTTTAAGCTGCTCCTTTTGCGATGCAAGCTGTATAATCATTTCCCCATCTGTACTCATTTTCTGCGCCATTTGGTTGGACAGATATACGCTGCCTATCCTGTCCAGGTTGTCTTTGAATCTTGTCTTGTAATCAGTTGATTTCCTTCGGCTCATCATGATTTCTATTACCGACATTAGTTTTACCCCCTGTTTTTAAAGTCAAATATCACTTTACCTTCACCGCTCAACACCAGGGCAGCATCAAATTTCTGTTGTTTCTCCCTGGATTTAAAGCCTTTTATCACACCTGTCCTTTTGTTTTTTAAGAGCGTTCTTGCTTGGTTTACTGTTATTTTCTTTTGCGCTATTTCCTTCCAGATAACAAAGCTGCAGCCCTCTTTATAGCCGGTGCAGCCGTATCCTTTCGAGTTTTCCACCACAACCCTGCCACACATCGGACATGTGCCTATCTCCTCGCGTTCTCTCTGCAGTCCTCCCCCTGCCTGTTCTGAAGGATTTTGGTTTTTTACTAGGTCCACAATTTGACGGGTTAGTCCGATAATGCCGGACATGAATTCTTTAGGATTTGCTTTTCCGTCTTCAATGTCCGCCAGGGTCTTTTCCCACCTGCCTGTCATCTCCGGGCTTTTTATTATTTCCGGCACCAGACTGATCAGGGAACTTCCCTTTTCCGTGGGTATCAATGACTTGTTTTTTCTCTCGATGTAGCCCACGTGTAACAGCCTTTCGATAGTTGCAGCACGTGTCGCCGGAGTCCCCAGACCATAGCCTTTCATTGCCTCTTTCAGTTCATCTTCCAGAAACCTGCCGGCACCCTCCATGGCAGCCAGCAGTGAGGCCTCGGTATACCTCTTCGGCGGTTTGGTTTTCTTCTCCTGAATCTCTGTGCCACCGGTATTTACTTTTTCTCCCCGGGTGATTTCCGGCAGTTTTATTTCGGCCTGGTCAATATTTTGGTCATCTTCCGGTTTTTCCTTTTCCTGCACAGTCGTATAAACGGCTTTCCAACCGGCGTTCAGCTCCACCTTACCGGTGCTTATGAAAATCTCCCCGGCTGCTTCTGTAATCACACGTGTCTTTTTGTATTGTGCAGCTGGAAAGAATATAGCCAGAAACCTTCTTGCCACCAGGTCATAAATGTTTCTTTCCTCCGGGCTTAGTTTGCTTAAATCAGGCCTTGTTTCAGTGGGTAATAGCGCTGTGTGGTCACTTACTTTGCCGTTATCGACATAGCGCTTTCCCGGAATACCGGCGTCGAACGCCGTGGTCGCAAACGGGGTGTAATCAGAAGCGGCAGCTAATGCTTGCAGGCGTTTTTTTATGGTATTGGCCAGATCGGTGGTTATATGCCTGCTGTCGGTACGAGGGTACGTTAAGAGCTTCTTCTTTTCGTACAGTTCCTGGGCAACCTCCAGGATTCTTGAGGCGGTCATGCCGTATTTCCTGTTGGCTTCCTTCTGTAGGTCATTCAGGTTGAACAGCATGGGCGGCTGCTCCGATTCGTTTTTTTGCTCCAGCAGTGTCACAACCGCATTTTCGCCCTCGACCTTGTTAGCTACAACCGCCGCAGCTTCCCGGGAGTCAAATCGTTCCGCATCGTCTTTAAACCATTTCCCTTGATATGTTTCTCCGTCAAACTTCCGGAATGTGGCGTATAGCTCCCAGTACGGCTCAGATATAAAATTGGTTATTTCTCTTTCTTTATTTACGATCAGGGCAAGTGTAGGCGTTTGAACTCTGCCCGCGGATAATAAGGTGTTGTGTTTTACGGTGAAGGCCCTTGTTGCGTTAATGCCAATTAGCCAGTCGGCCCGGCTTCTGGCCTCTGCCGCGTATGCCAGCCTGTCCATTCTTTCTCCAGACAGGAGTGATGCAAACGCTTTTTTGACCGCCTCCGGAGTTGTCTCGGATAGCCATAGCCTTTTGAACGGTTTTTTACAACCGGTTATGTGGTAAATATACCGGAAGATCAACTCGCCTTCCCGGCCTGCGTCACATGCGTTTATAAGATAATCTATGTCCTGACGTCTGGTGAGCTCTTTAATCACTTTCAGTTGCTTTGCTGTTTTTTGTATGGGCTTTAGCTTGAAATTGTCGGGCACAACAGGAAGGGTTTCCATTTGCCATTTTTTAAACCTTTCCTCATAGTCTTCCGGTTCCGCCAAAGTAACCAGATGGCCCACTGCCCAGGTTACCACGTAATCATTGTTTTCTATGTATCCCTCCTTGTTGTTAAAATGCCCCAGTACCGTCGCTAGATCCCGTGCCACTGACGGTTTTTCTGCAATGACAAGTGTTTTAATTTCAAACACCTCCAACAGCTTTTTTAATATTTTCTCCACTTTTAAAGCTCCAAGAATAAACCTGGTTTAACCTTTGATTTTTTTCCTTCAGTCCCTTGAGTCTTTACCTCCTGTAAAGTTTCACTGCCCCGGTTGTTGACAAAGGCTTTTGACAGAGCATTTATTTCTTTCTTGATTTCCCGTAGTGCTGACTCTACTTCTCTGCCCCTATCCATCCACTCCCTGGCTACTTTGCTCCTTTCTCCTGTGGGATATAGGAATATAGGGTGGTTTGTTGGCAGTTTAACATGTAAAGACCTTATTTCGGTCTCACCGCTGTTACCCTTGTCTTTTCTTGCTTTCATGCTCTTTACTCAACCCCCAGTCTCACCGTTATAGTGTAATTGGTGTGACTGCTCACTACCTTGTTATTTCTGGCTTTTCTGCTTAATTTGCTTATTTGCGTCACACCTGCATTTCAAATAGTCATTCTCAGGTGTGACGTTTTTTGCTTTTTCATTGCCTTACGCCTTATTTTTCCTTCCTATTATAAGTGTGACCGGTTTATTTTCCAGCTTCCAGGAAACCCATAACGTTCGCCCACTGCGAATCCTTTATTCTTGAAGCTGAAGGGAATATTGACATCAACTCCGGTAGCTCCATGGCGCCGCCGCCGGCAAGATATATCTTTCTTACAAAGTCGGCACGCGATCCCCATTTCCCGAGGACCTGGTCAGCTATAGCCCTGGCCACCTTAAACCTGGCCTGGTTTAAAGTATTTGTCATGTCTATGTTTTTGCCCTTGTACCACATGCTTTCTTTTTTCAATACTTCCAGTGCCATGCTGTACGGAAGCTTTGTTTTTGTTGCTTTATAAAACTCCTCAGAAACTTCCTCAATCAAGGCGCGTACCCCGTAATCAACACTGTGGCACATTGAATGTACAAGCTTCTGCATCCCATTTTCAAACTCCACTGCCACGCAGTCTGTGGTTTTATGTCCAATATCAACCAGTGCAACTATGCCTTCCTCCGGCAAATCTTCAGCGGTCAACAATGCCCCTGCGCCCTGGGGATAAACAATAACATTCCCGGAAGAAAATGACACCCATACTGGATCGCTATCATTTACTGTTACAAAGGCCTTCAAGTTCTTGAGGTGTTCTTTCAGTTTTTTCCTGTGCTCCTGATCTTGATAGCAATCAACGGGAAGGCCCACTACCAGAGTTGGGCCTGAATTATCAGTCTCAATAAGCTCCGAGTATCTCTGCCAGGGCCTGGCCAGGGCCGCAGCTGTCAGTAGCATCACGTCATGAGAAGGGTGGTTGTGCTTCATTCTTTCCATTGTATACTGCAGCTCCTGTCCTTCTTTTAAAGCAAGCTCCCCAACAAACCAGTTTTCTTCCTGGCAGTCTTTTCGCTGAATCGTCACGTTATACCCAACCATGTTCCCCTCCATATCAGCAAGTGGAAGTTCCCATGCCGTGGCCACAACAGAAGGAAAAATTACGTGTTTTCCATGTGTTGAGGCGGCTTTAACGTAGCCGTACCCCACGTCTACCGCTACAACATCTACAATATCATTTTCATTAACAGGTACTAATCCGTTCTCAGGTACAATGTTTTGCATTTGCATGTAAATCACTCCTCCAAAATATGATTTTTTCTCTCATTGTCTTCTGGCTTTTTTCTATGTCCTCAACATCTACTGTTCAATTGCTGCCACGCACTTCCGTCTACGGGCACCAATCTTTCCCATGGTTTTGACTGCGGCTTTCCCAATAAAAATCCTTGGCCAAAATGAATGCCAAGGATTCTGATTACATTTAATTCCTCCGGTTTTTCGATACCCTCCGCTATTACTTTTGCTTTCATCTCTGCTGCAAGGGCAACTAAATGCTTTATGACCATCCTTTTGCCGCCATTTAAGTGACAATCGGCTATGAGCCCCCGGTCTATTTTAAAATATTCCGGGTTTATTTCGGCGATCCCCCTTAAACGGTCGTAGCCGTTCCCTACATCGTCCATAGCCACTTTGAAGCCGCAATTTCTGTAATAATCCACGGCTTTTTTTATACGGGCGTAGTCTTTTATTAAACCCGCCTCCGTTATCTCAATTACGGTTAAATATTGGTCAAAATCACCATCGTTGATTAATTTTTTTTCCATCGCGTAGGGCTTAGATTTACAAAAACTTTTAATTCTGCAGGCATGGTGCTGATCAACTCTTTAGCCCTTTTTAAACATAGCTGTTCGATCTCCAAAGAATAACCATACCTTGCCGCAACGGTTAAAAACTTATAAGGGTATTGCAAAGGACCGTCCGGACCCCGTGACAAAGCCTCGTACCCGACTACTCTCTCTGTTGCAATATGAATTACTGGTTGAAATACTGTTGTGATAAGTCTTTTAGCCAATATGCTTTTTAATGCCATCTTCTCGTCCAATCCATAACCCCTTCCTTTTTTATATTTACTACCACGTTACCGTTCTTAAAATTAACCTTCTCAAGATGTTGCCACTTATTTCGAAATTGGAGATCAACTGTCTTTGAGTTCCTGCCTTCATTCCGGTTATTTTTATCTGGTATACCCCATCGTCAGACCATCTTCCATTAATGGTTTTTTCCGGCACCGTGAAGGTGTGTTCCCAAAAACCAGTTCCTGCATTATAAATCATAACCGCATTAAAAGGCAGTTCCCCATCTGGCAGGGCCGGGTCACCGTTAGCTTTTGTCTCCAGGGGATATTGAACGGAACAGGAGTCAAGGATCACTACTGCACCTGTTGTCAACCTAACCGCCCTGGCCGAAATAGTGGCGTTTCGGCCCCGTTCAGCCGGCTGAGGGGTAATACTTCCCTCCAGTACCACATCATCGTCTACATCAAGCGTCAAATGCAATAGCTTTGGTGTTTTCTGGGGGTCAGTAGTGTCCAGAACTGCCCTTACCACAAAGTTACTCCCCCTGGGAACAGCAATCCAACTCCCGGGAGTTACGGTCGTATAGTTTGCCCCTTCGTCAGAGGATACATAATAGCTTATGGACGTTCCGGCGGGCTTGTCCTCGGTAACAGTAAGGTATGCCGCGTCATAGGGGGTTGGTGTATTTACGTTAAGAGAATAGTAACTGCGGGGATGGACGTACCCCTTGTTAAGGTTTAGGCCTGAAATCTCCATATTGGGATCCCGGACCATACTACCGACCGCATCGTCATAGGTCCACCACTGCACGTTTCCGTTTTCATCAAGGAAAACCTGTTCATAGGCGCCAGGCTTTAGTGAAACGGCCACAGGATTATTTACAGGTCCCGGGCTCAGCACCTCCACCCGGGAGGCCCCTCCGGCATCGTTGTTAATGTAATAGCTGACATCAGTATTGGTCAGAATGGAATTGCCCGCTTCATCACTGCTTCCGGAAATCACCCCGGAAAGACCGGCTATTTTTCTTACCGGGTCTTCAATGTATGTGCCACCAGCCTCATCGTAGGAAAAGTAATAAACCGAGTCCTTTGTAAAGAGCCTGAAATCTGGTGAATCATTTACCATTGAAACAGAAATCGGATCTGATATATCCGACTGGAATACCAGAGCGGGGTTAAGGTTAGCCCCGGCTTCGTACCGGGTTATTTTTGCCTTATTGCCCGCATTTTGTAGTAAAAGGGCGAAATCTCCAGCTTTATAGGCGGCCACGGAGAGCACGTCCACCAGCCCTGTTGTTTTTAAGGCCGGGTCATCACTCATGCCTGCGCCATCAAATTTGTAGTAGGCAATGCTGTCAGGTGTTATGGCCCACACGTTTAAATTGTCCTGGCGGATGGATACTCCTGTGGCATCCGTGGCCCAGGGGCATGAGTACACGTTGTTTTGTTCCACTCTGCCGGTGGCATCGTTGTATTCGTAAAGCCTGATACCCTCCATTGAGGCGGTGGCGTAGCCCGTACCGTTTTCCAGCATGTTTAATGAACTGGCCAGGGACTGCCAGGGCAGAAGCACGTAATTATTGACGGTATCAACCCGGGCGGTGGTTTTAGTCAGGTCCACCAGGCTGGTATCGGTAAATCCTTCGTCTAAAATGACCTCTGCAAATGCCGGTGAACTTAAGCAGAGGAAGATAAGAAAAAAGAACAAAAGACATTTATTTTTCAATGCAGAACTGCCACCTCCCCTCCAAAGACCTTCCTAATAAAAAGAAAAACCCTCTATATAGAGGGTTAATCAGATAAAAGATATACATTATTTTAAAGCTTCCGGATCACGATGGTTGCAATCCCGGCATTTCCAGCCTCATCTTTAATCCGAATGGTTATGGCATTGGGGCCGGAGTTACTTACAGGTACGCTTATTATTCCATCCCCCGGCAGCGCCTGGTATGCCCCGCCGTTTACACTGTATGTCAACGCCACGCTTCTATTATCTGAGGCCGTCACAATAATGTTTATAGTTCCCCCACTGGTGGCCACAGCCCCGGACAGTGTTTTCACGCTTACTGTGGGTGAGGTGGTATCCGCCGATAAAGTATTGCTTATGTTGGTAGCAATGGTGTTTAAATTAACCACATCGGTCTTAATGCTGTCCACCTTTGTATCTATAGCCGGCAACTGGGTATTTCGCATATACCCGGACAGATCCGCGACACTTTCAGTATTACCTCCGTATTTACCGGTATAATAAGACCGGTCTGCCGCCGTTTGTGAGTTAGTGGCCGCAATTCCGGAATTGGTGGCCGCAGTTTGAGCAGAGGTTTTTGCCGCCTCTGCGCTGGTTTTGGCATCCACCGAGGCCTGCCTTGCTGCCTCCGCATTTTGCTTTGCCGCCATGGCCTCATTGTTTATCTGGGTTAAAGTTGCTCCCAGCCAGAAGCTGGCAGTTAAGGTTGTTGTATTTCCCACGTTATCCTTTACCTGGGCATATACTGTTTTCTCACCTTCCCCGGAACTGGTAGTCCAGGACTTCGAAACGGCATAATTTTCCCACGCTGAATATGCTGCATTGTCGTTTGAAAACCTCATCTGGTAAAGACCTGACCCGCCACTGTTATCAACCACCGACGATAAGCTTAAAGTAACTGTAGCTGGCGCAGTAGCACCGTTTGGAACGGTTACCGAGATGGTGCCCGAAGGCCCGGTTGAATCTGTGGCGTTGGGTAAAATCACATAAACCAGGGATTCTGTTGTTTCCATCCATGAGTTGTAGGCCGTTACTTTAAAATAGTATCCCGTTACAGTATCGTAGCTGGTTCCAACCGTACTCCGGTAAAGCCGTACCGCCGTGTCCTCAAAATCAAGTCCCGTAGCATCCCACCTGAACGGGTCGGTACCGACCGAGTTGTTTTCCGGGAGATTGGCCACAAAAGGGAACACTAGCTTTGTTCGGGTATCCCACGATGTCACGTTACCAATGTCTTTTAGCCGATACGTATTGCCGTCAAAAAACTGCAGCTTATATCCCGATGCTCCCGAGAGCCCTCCCCAAGATAATACAGCCCAGGAACGCCCCCGGGATGCATCCCAGGTCTTTATTCCCGTTGAACTGCTCACCCCTGGAGCCGATGTTATGGCCGGAACAGCACCGTAGGAATTTGTATAGTTGGTAGTCCAGGAATTCAGGGGATGCGTCCTGTGGTCCCACCTTATCCTGAACCAGTAATTGTTTGAAGTGGGCGTTAAGCTGCCGGCATCGCCATTGCTCATAACCCTTAAATCAGAAAAACTTGACCCATTGGTACTATATTGTAAATTTGCATAACCCACTGCTCTACCATCAAAAGTCCCATTAAGCTTTAACTGACCTGTCATGCCATTAGAACTTGGGGTCATTGAAAACGACGATAGACTATAACTATACTTGGTAGGCGTCACATATGTAATGCCATCGAAGTAACAAGTATTAACAGCATAAATACTACCATCACTTAATAAAACAGAATCGATCATGGGTCCGTGTAAGCTGTAATCAATAGGCTTGGTTTTATCCCTGTCGTCGAAGGGCTTGCCGTCAACAGTTATAGATGCATTATCCGAACTTTCCAGGGACGCGACGTATACCCAAGTTGCGCCGTCATATTGATACAAACCTGCCGAAGTAATGGCACATATTGCCCTGGTGGCGGGGTTAACAAGGAGCTTTACTACTTTCGGGCTGCCGGATATGGTGCCTTTGCTTGTCCAGGAAGAACCATTCCATAAAGCCGTTTGTCCCGCACTTCCCCCCGCCCAAAAACCGTTAGAATAGTCAACGCCGAAAGACTCTACATCCCAACCGGGAGATGGCTGGCTCACCCAGGATGAACCGTTCCACCTGTATATGCCGTTCCAGTTCCCGGAGCTTGAAATCCAGGCAGAACCATCCGAAGGATCTATGCCCAGCGCCTTATATGTTGTCGCATCGTCATACTTGGCACGGCTTAAAGTTGATCCATCATATCTATATAATATGGATATCGTTGGGTCTGCCTGATACTTATAATTCATGATAGACCAATGCCTATTGCTTCCATCAATCACATATCCCTTAGCTGTTACAGCAAAACCATCAAAGCCACCTTCATTTATAGACGTCACTAAGGATAATGCTGAGTTGCCATTACTACTATATATTGATACATAACTATTACTATATCCTGCATAATACACAGTATTGGTTCTGTTGACGGTAAGCTTTCCCTTCGGTAACACATTCGACGTCCAACTACTATAATGGGTTACGGAATAAGCCTCGCCGTAGCCCCCAAAAGAAAACACTGAAAGAATCAATAAACAAACTATAATTAGATATTTTCTCAATTTTTACTTCCCCCTTAGAATTATGATTTTGTAATATCCATCCGGCATATTTTCCATGCCCCGTTAACATCCAGGACCTCAACCAAAGATTCAACCGGATATTCTTCGCTATCCTTTATAACGTCATAGCCCACCCGTACCACAGCGTAACCATCGGCCATACCCAGGCACTCCATGGTTTTAACCCGAGTTTTAATGTTCTCCTGTTGCTTAACTGATTGGGTGTCCATCGGCAATAACTTTGATTTTAAAGAATCCTGCAGTATCTTTCCAGCCAGGTATTTATGATCAAGGGTGCGTTTTTCGTTAAAGGGCAATTCAAGGTATGTCTTTATAATACCGGCGGCCTCCAGAGGCAATTGCCCGGATTTAAGCTCACCGTGTTGATACTCTCCGTAAGTGGTCATATATATCAGCCACCGACCTTCATGCTTCTTCAGCCTGAAGTTGTATGCCAGACGGTCAACCCCACCGCCGTAAGCCTTGGTAAAATCGGCTGAAACCTCTGCTACGTCCTGGCAAACCGGGTTCAATTTTAGTATTTTTGATACTATCTTTTCAGACACTTTTACCCTACCGGCATTTGCCCTTGTCTCAGCCAGGGCCTCACCCGATAGGGTTTCAAAAACTTCCCTCCAGTTCCCCGCAGCCGAATTTTCAAGGTACCTTTCCACTACCGGAAAAACCTCGTTTTCTATCCCAATTGTGCCAGTCTTAATATTACCTGAACTACAACCGGCCATGGCCAGCACAAGGCAAACAATTATTACATTTAACTTCCTCATAAAACCCCCCCTAAAAAGAAAACACCGGGGAGTTATCCCCGGTGAGGTTTATTTAGAAATTTATTTAGAGCTTTCTTATAGTGATGGATGTGTTTCCCACATTTCCAGCCTGGTCCTTTACCCAAACCGATATTACGTTTGGCCCGGGACTGGACACCGGCAGAGAAATTATCCTGTTAACCGGCAGGGAATTGTATATAGTTCCGTCAAGACTGTATGTAAAGGTGGAGCTTACATTATCAGAGACCTCTAATACAACCTGAATTGATCCTCCACTGGTTGCCACCGCACCAGACACTGTTCTCAATTTGGGTACCGGAGGTGAGGTATCGCCCCCCAAATTATTTTGAATACTGGTTACCGTGGATTGCAATGAGTCTATCTTTGTATTTGCGGTATGGGCCTCATTATATGCGTTAAGAGAATTCGTTTTTGCCAGCCGTGCTTCTGCTAGCGCAGTCCCGGTGCCGTCCCTTACAGCCGTTACTGTGTTGCCGTTGACGTTGTTTACTGCGTTATACGCGTTAGAGGCATTTGTATTAGCGTTAGCTGCATTTGTATTAGCTGAACTAGCATTGCTATTAGCGTAATAAGCTAAATAACCTGCTGTGTATCCTGAATAAGTCGTATTGTTTGCTGCAGTACTAGCGTTTGTACTGGCAGTGCTTGCATAACTTGCTGCGTTGTCTGCTGCTGTTTTAGCGTTCGTTGCGTTAGTCGCGGCGGTACTCGCTGTATCAGTTGCTGTTTTTGGCGAATAACCGGAAAAGGAGCCAGTAGTAGTTCGTGTTTCATCAACATTTACAAAAAATGCGGAGGAAGATTGCGTATTACTCCCCATGTTTGGGTCAAATGTGCTACTTGTTTGATAAAAACTTACATCGCCCTTTACTTTCCAAACACAACCGTCATCTGGCAACACATAGTTCAAATAGTAATAATAAATGTACCCATCCGAATACTTACGCGAACGAGTAATGCTACCACCTATTTGTTGATGTATACCATGTGTTTGATTATATCCCGTAACATTATACGAAGAAACACTTGTATTAATAGAATCATAATATCCAGAAGGGCCATCATTAAACTCCCCAAGATAATATGTGTAAGTTGCCGCATAAGAACTGGACGCAGATACAATTACGGACATCATTGCTAGCAGCAATAATAATATTAGTTTAAATTTCTTTTTCATAAATTCCTAACTCCTTTCAAATAATCCCTAGATTTGGTCCACCGGCCTGCTGATCAGCTCCGGGGCCACGGTGGCATGACAGTACATGGTGCCTGTCTCCGGAGATCCGGCTAGACAGGAAAACATTCCGTTTTTAACCGGGAAGCTGATGATCCCCACCACTGCCACCCGGTCCACTGTTTCGGTGTATCCCCCAAAGGTATATGTAAAAGGTATTTCATCCGGCTTTACCACTTTTAAATAATCTACCTGCACCGCCCCCGCATTCAGTATCGATCCGGCCTGGGGTGTGAGGCTGTCGTCCAGCTCAAGGTTAATCTTTAAAACCTCGTAAAAAGCCTGGGCCGCACCGGCCTCGTCAATTACCAGACTGGCGTTTTTCAGTTCATTTTCATCCAACTGGGCGGCCGCGCTCCTCAAGGAGATGTTCAGTTTTTGCTTTACTGCTATTTTTACACAGAAATGTTTGGCCGTATCGGCCACCAGGGCCCCTACGGAAAAAATGCAGATTACCATAAAGAGGGCCAGCACCGAAGCTGACCCCCTTTGGTCTTTAATAATCATTCGATAAACACCTCACTGGAGACTGAGGCGTTGGATTTAAGCCTCAGTCTGTCCTCACTGACAGCAAACCTGGCCAGGTTGTCAATGATAAAGAATTTGAAATGCCAGGGATAATTCACGTTGACGGTTATGTATGATCCTCTTTGAACTGGCGTGCTCCTGTCAGTTCCGTAAATATATACCGTGTTGTCCGCAGGGGCAGCCGGGGGGGCAGCGCTGAATACATCATAGCTGTACCCCTGGCTGTTAATCGTCCAGTCGTTTATGTTCTGGGCCAAGCGTAGCCTCACCTCGTCGTTGAACTGCCCCCTGGTGGCGGCGTTAACCGCCATGGTGCCGGTGTAGAAGTTGATTATGGCCCAGTTATACATGAGAAAGCTCATTTCCACGATAAAGATAAAAAGCATGAACAGGAGGGGGATAACGAAAAGCGACTCCACGAAGGCCTGCCCCCTCCTGTCTTTGTGCAGTTTAAAAAGCATTTTAAACTCCTACCTGCTCCACCTGGTCTTTTATATCTTCCACCTTGTTGCCCAGGGAGGCGCCCAGGGCCATCATGAAGGGGGCCACCGCTAGGGCCACCCCGATAATCAACAGGGCGGTCTCTACGAAGACGCTTCCCCCCTGATCACAGTGGAGATTTTTTAATAACTTCAGCATACAGCTAAACCTCCCAGCTTTTTAAGGTGTCAGGTCGGGCACGGCCACGTTTGTAATTTCGGTTGTTATTGAGTTGTACTTGGGCACTATACCGTTGGTTGATAGTCCGCTGGCGGCCACGAAAACAGTGAGTCCCACCCCGATGAGCACCAGGGCCATCTCCACGAAGTAGCTGCCCTTTTCGTCATTGTGAATTGCGGTAAGGATTCCTTTTGCCTTTTGAAACATTTAATATTACCTCCTTTATTTAATCGAGTTCAGTTGATCAATGATGCCGGTAACCATGGGAATGATGAACATGAGCATGAAGATGATCAGGAGCACGCCGGGCAGAAAGCTCATAAGTATGGGCTGTATCTTGATTTTGCGCTTTATCTTTGATGTCATCTTCTGCCGGGCCATTTTGGAATAGTTTAGCAGTATCTCCCGGATATCTGCCCCCGTCCTCTGCTCCACCAGAATAATCCTTGCAAAATCCTCTATCTCGGGGACCCCGCAACGGGCGGCAAAGTTGTCCAGGGCTTCCTTGGTGCCCAGCAATTCCATTTCAGCGGACAGTACGGCCATTTCCCTACCCAGTGCCCCCCTGGTGGCCTGGGATACTATTTTAAGGGAATGGTATACACCCACGGCCTTGGAGTATATCCTCACTTGGTCCACCATCAGGGGAAAGCTCCTTTGTATCTCCTCCTTTCTTTTTTTCTCCAGTGTCTCAATAAAGAGATCTGGAAGTTTTCTGACCATGGGCGCGGCAAAAAGAAAAAAGAAACCTTCAATTTGACGATCCATAAGAAGAAAAATCCCCATCATTGCCGGCAGCACGGTCAGTACAATTTTCCCGGCCGAAAACTGTTCGGCTGACACCAGTAATTTTAAAGCTGCCAGGCGCTTACCCAGAGCTTTTAAATCCTCTTTTGATGTGCGATAACTACCCAACTTCTCAATGGCCTCCAGGGGCCTGGGTAGCTTCACCCGCCTTAAGCACCAGGCAAAAACCGCCATGGCCACCAGCACTGCGGGTAATTCCATGTATGCGTTCACAGCTCCTCGGCCACCCCCTTCCTGCTGTCATAGTACCAGCAGATGTACTCCACTACGGCCAGGAAGGAAACCAGATACTGCCCCTTTACTGTTTCGGTAAAGGTGTGCCTAGCATCCTCGGAATTGAAAAACAGCCACAGAAAAAGCACCGGCAGGGCCACCATGAACATGTAGAGTATTGTTTTCTTGCCCTTGGTCTCATTAAGAAGCTCGTCCCTCAGTGAAATCCTTTCCTGTATCACGTTGGCATTTTCGGTGATAACCTCGTGAGCATTGGTTCCAAACTCCTCGGCCAGTATAATACCGTGGATGAATGTCTCTATGTCCCCGTTGTCTATGTTGGCGGCGAATTCTTTCAGGCAAAGGTCAAAGTCGTGGTTGGTCCTGTACTTAATAATGAGCATTTCCAGCTCTTTTTTAAGGGGTTGGGGGGTTGAGGGTATCACCCTTTCAATGGCCTCCACCAGGTTGCCCGAAACCTGGTTCAACTGGGCCAGGAGCTGCAGCACCAGCTGTGCCTGGCAGTCTATTTTGGCCTTTATCCTGGTCCTGTATAGCTTGTCAACCAACTGGTGAGAAAAGAGCATCCACATGACCACCGTAATACCTGCCAGGAAGGGGTTGTTCAAAACCCTGGCGCTTGCCCCGGCCAATATTAGGGCTATCAACCCGTTGAAGACCAGAAAGGTGTTGTAGTTTAACGGGGGACCCAGCTTACCCATCTTGTAGGCGGTATCCCTGGAAACCCTGTATTTTTCAAAAGCGGAGTTTCTTTGGGTGGCCTGATACTCCAGAATATCCCTGAGCCGGGTAAGGGACTTTTTGAACTTATGGGCATTACGATAAACATATACCGAGATTAAGGCGGCAGGCACCAGCATGGCAGGAAGGAATACTTCGGGAACCCCGGCCATTATTCCAATATCATTGCTCAAACGGCAACACCATACCCTTTCCCTTTTGAAGAGCGGAGAAGGCCTTTATATTGGGAAGCTTCCGGGCGCCCAGTTCGTCCTGCATCCTCTCCAGCAGTTCCCTGGAAAGACTACTTAAAGCCTCGTGCCTGTCAGCCACCCGGTTGAACTTGAATATCTCTGCGAACCTGGGCTTTCCCCGGTCGTCCATTACTTCATTTACCTCGGTGATGCACCACCTGCCGTCCTTGAACCTTTTTATAAACACCGTCAGATCTATAGAACTGACAATGTGTCGGGTAAGCTCATCGTCGGTAAGGCTGGACTTGGACATGGCCCGGATCAGTCTTTGGATAAGGTCATTTCTGGCGTTGTTGGCATGTCCGGTGGTCATGGACCCCATGTGCCCGGTGCCCATGGCCTGTAATAACTCAAAGGTCTCATCCCCCCGAAACTCCCCCAGTATTATCCTGCTGGGCTTCATACGCAGTGAATTCTCCATGAGGTCTTTGATGCTTACATTGTTGGATTGCTGCAGGGGTATAACATGGCCGTCCAGGTCCAGTTCGAAGGTGTCCTCAATGGTTACCAGTCGCTCATGCCCAGGAATGAAAGAGCAAAGAAATCTTAAAAAAGTGGACTTGCCTGACCCGGTGCCGCCGGATATGACTATGTTGCAGCCGGCCTTAACCGCATTTTCAAAGAAGAGCAACATCTGTTCATTTAAATAGCCCTGGTCCAAAAGCTCCCCGGCGGTAAATTTTTTCTGTACGAACTTTCTCACTGATATGGCCGGGAAGGGGCAGTTGGGCACGATTACGGAATTAAGCCTGGACCCGTCCGGGAGCCTTACATTCACCAGGGGGCTGTTGAAGTCAATCTTCCTCCCGGCCCTTTGCACCGCCATCTGAAGTATTTTCATAACATCATCGCTGCTCTCAAACCGTACACCGGTGTTTACCATCAGGTTGTTTTTTTCTATGAAAACCTGCTGCGGGCCGTTTATATATATGTCGGTTACCTCCGGGTCCCTGAAAAAGGGCCCCAGGTCCTTGTAGCCAATGAGATGGTCTATGACATAGTTTTCTGTTTCCGGGTCCTCCCGATCCAAAAGCGCCCTTACCTCCCCCCTGATGGCGCCCTCCCTCTGATCGAGTGACTGGTCGCCGTCCGGGTTAAGAAACAGGCCTTTGTGTTTTTGAATTACGTTTTGCTGCACTATTTTCGTTAAAGATATCCTTTCTGATTTGTTCCAGTTGGACTGGGTCATATATATCGCCTCCCGGGTCTTTAGTTGGATGTTCCGGCATTATCCAGACTTCCTTTGAAAGGGTCTTACCATAAAACAGAGGGCCTACCTGGGCCCACTTCAAGGATAGTGTTATGCTGTTATCACTGCTGGAAACCACGTTTTTAATCTGGTCAATCTGTCCGGTAGTCGTTTTCTGTCCGGATATGTTTAGTACCTTGATTCTCTCCCCAATTACCTTGGGAATGCCTCCTTCAACTACGGCCACCACCGATACACTGTCTCCGGACTTTAACCCATTGGGCCACTTAGCCTCGTTGGGCTTGAATGTTATGTATGTTTCGTCCCGGCCCAGATTACCGGATACCCCTACAAGATCCCTGAGATCGGAGGTTATTTTGACTGAAAGTATTGGCTCCATGGAATAGAGCTTTTCCTTGGCGTACCTGCCGACCACCTGCCCGGGGTTGGTTACGGCCATAGAGTGCATGTCTTTACGGGAGATGGTTAGATATACTATGTCATTCTGACCAATGACCGATCCGGCCTTGATATCCTCTTTGGGTACCAACACCTTTACAGGCATGTATAGCCGATATGCCGCAAACAGTATGGAAAGACCGGCGGCAATGCTTAATATCACGGCCACCCAAAAGCTCATGTCCTTGGCCGGCAGCTTTATTCTGCGAATAATTAATCACCCCCTTGATTGAAACGTATTAATTTTATTCCATGTGGAATAATGCCCCTTGTAAATTGATATTTCCTACTGAGTTAATTCTTCCTTGCACACCCTGTTTCTCCCGTCCTGCTTGGCCCTGTAAAGGGCGTTGTCAGCCCTTTTAATAACGGTTGCAGAGGTATCACCGGCCCCGTATTCTGCTACCCCAAAGCTGGAAGTAATTGATATATCACGGGAATTTGATATTTTAACCGGATTAGCCTCCACCGCCTGCCGCACTCTTTCAGCTATTTCCATGGCTCCGTTAATTTCAGCATTGCAGATAACTATGAATTCCTCTCCTCCGAACCTACCCAAGAAGTCAACCGGGCGCATAGAATTTTTTATTGTCAGGGCAAACTGCTTTAACACCATGTCGCCCACATCGTGTCCGTAGGTGTCGTTGACCTTTTTGAAATGGTCTATGTCTATCATAATTACCGAAAGTGGCTTTATCTTGCCAATAAGCTTGTCCATCTGTTTATCCAACTGAGCCCGATTAGGCACCCCGGTGAGCCGGTCCGTGGTGCTGGAAAGCATAAGGTTGAAATTTTCCCCCGCCTGCCGGGCCTTCTGATTGATCATGTTAGATTCGGTAGCTTCCAACTTCCTGTACACCTTTTCAATATTCCGGTCCACGCTGGCAAACTGAGTAATCTTGACGGGAAAGACGGTTTTGGATAAATCCGGGTCAGGTGATTCCAATAGTAAGTTGTTCAGGCTCCTGTGAACATGTCCAGTCCACATTAGAAGTAACATCGTAAGCCCTAGCGTGTACACACACCACAGTCCATTTATGAGGGGATAGTGTTTCCCCGCCACCAACCCAGACAAAAAGAGAAAGATTACACCCGCCACCGTAAGCCAAAGTGTCAATTGGCATCACCCCTGATCGCTTTTACCATATCTTCCGGATTGCGTATAACCATCGTTATTCCGTCCCTGGTAACCACCAGCGCCGGTACCATACCGGACCAACTGTTGTTAAGGCTTTCCCCCCGATATCCTTTGCCTTTAAGATAGTCTTTGCCTAGGTTCGGGTCACCCATGGTCTGAATGGGAACCCAGTGCTGACCTTCCGGGTCCACATTCACAAGTGCCTCCACGGCCTTATTACAGGGTCCGCAAGTGGGGGAAAAGAACAATACAGGCTTGAATACAGTGTCAATTGTTATCTTGCTACCACCCTCACCAGTGACTGTTATTTGCCGTCCCACCTCACCCGAGGGCAATACTTTCTGGGCGCTGGCCACTCCCGCCAAGCCGGTATGCAATGTTACGGTGGCCACCATCATCATAGCCATTACCGAAGTCATTATCCGCAACGGGGTTTTCAGTTTTCCCTCCTCCATTATTGATAGGGTTATTATCCCGGCCAGTATCAGCATGTCAGCCCTGAGGCAGTCCATACACCTGTACGAAAGGGCCGATTGAAGGAAAAGAGACCCTGCTATCAGCATGGCCCCGCCGATAACCACCCAGTCCGAATATCTGGTAGCTGACAGACCAGCAATCAAGGCGCAGGCCATAACGGCCGCCAGTGTGATTATGTCCGGGGTCTTAACCACCACCAGGTACACCCCGGCGGCCACAAAGAAACCGCCTCCCAATATCTTTCGCATGAAAATCCCTCCTATCAGTTGCAACCTTCAGCAGCCGCCCTGTGCCATTTGCCATTCAAATCGTAGTAGAAGGAGCCACCCTGGGAGCACCGTGAGGCCCCAAGCTCCGACAGGTTGGTGTCAGGATACATCCTGTCCATGAAATTCATCATTACAGTCTTCATCTTGCCCTGGGTCTTAACCACCACCGAAGGATACACAGGGTCAGACCGGTCATTGGTCAACCTTAAGGAACTTATGTATGAGTCGCCCCCGGCGGCGGAATCCATTTCCCTGGGCTTATTGAGGTCGAAAAACATTTGGGCTGCCGCCCTGGCCTCGGCCCCGTTGTTTTCATACTCCACCCAGCGGTCAAGCAGCTCCGGGGTTGGACACCCGCAGCCACAGCAATACCTTTTATATCCTTCGCTATCCAAAAGATCGTCCTCTCTACCGATAACCTCAAAAGGCCCCCCGCAGCCAATACAACACGTTGAACACCCATCATCCCCACAACAGATTGAAAGTTCTTCTCCCGGATTAATCAAGAGCTTAACGTATCTCTTTGCGCTCATGGCAGCCGCCGTGGCGGCCGAATCACCGGCGGTCTGCAATTTTTCACTGACCAGGGCGTACCTGGCAAAGTCCACCGCTACCGCCGCCAGCATTATAACCAGGGTGACAACCACGGCGAACATGGGCAGTATGCTTCCCCTTTGGTCTTTTAAAATATTCTTCATGCCGTCCCTCCTACTGGCTTTCCGCCCAGACAAAAGTGGCCCATGCACTCATATTGACCGGCTGAAGGGAGCTTCCTTTCACAAGGGTGGGAAATGTTTTACTAAAAGGTATGGCAGTATACCTTACCACGCATGTTTCTGTTACATCATCCCGGTAAAACCCCACCTCTACCTTGTTCGGGTCCAGTCCCCATAGCCACGCCGCATGAAGGGCCTTTTCCCTGGCCCAGTCCTCGTTCCTTGTAATGCTTGCCTCCCTGGCCCCTTCCCTGGCCACTTTCTGGATAGCATAACGTTCGGAAAAGAGAAAGTAAAAGGTGACCATAGCTAAAAATATTACCAGTAGAATGGTTGCCACAAAAGTAAATTCCAGCAGTATAGACCCTTTCTCTTTTGCAATATCTTTAGTTATACTGGCCCCGGTTTGACTGCCTAAGTCTGTGCTCAAGTACTGTCACCGCCTCCTTCCTGATTTGTATTCTGCCGTTGATTGTAGATGTGCCCCTGGGGTCAATAAGTTTTTGAAATCCAGGAAACAAGGGGCTCATTTCAACCTCAGCCACACCATACCCCAGTTCCTGGGAGCTGTACGCCACTGCCTTTTGGGAGGGGCAAGCCACAACAGATTTATTAAGGTACATCTGCGCCAGGCTTTGTGCTTCACTGGGGTTACCGGTCCGGGCCACGTTATAGGCCGCAATCCTGGCCGCCTGTTTAACCTGGGACACGTTATACATCCACAGGCTCAGGACCACCATACCGAATATTAATCCGATGAACATTATCCCGCACAGGGCGAATTCCAGTATTATTGAGCCCCTGCGTTCTTTTATGGCTTTATGCAAATGCACTCACCCCCTACCCCTAATAAAAAGACCCAACCGGATAAGGGCGGGTCTTAAGAACTTATTATCTATATATCGGGCCACCATCGATTAAGTCCACCCGTATTTTGCTGTCGGGCTTGAAAATCTGATTACCCACATAGACGGTCGATTCATCCTTATTGTCTGGCGGAAAAGCATCTTCAAATCCTTCTGGCCAGGCTTCAGCTACTGTGGTATAACTTCCTGGTGGCGCTGGGAAACCGTACATTATTTCTTTGTATTCTCCCGGCCCTAGTGTTGTATTCATAGAATGCCTTCCGGCATACTTTCCATTAAAACCTTCAAAATATCCGATGGCTCTAATCTTTCCCGGAATATCGTCTTTCCTTGAAACCCGTATTATAAAGTTAAGCCCTGTATTTCCGCCGTTTATTGCCGTGTATGAATCCTTTTCCGGCCTGACCTCTACTTTTATGTCATGCTGGGAAATTATAACAGAAGCTTCAGCGCGGTTGTTTGACCAGTTAGTATCCTGGTTAGTATCCACCGGGTTTATACGTGATCTGATTATTGTATTAGACGATTGGACAGAAAATGTGTATTCATAGACCTTTACATCACCTGGTTGAAGTGTTACATAACCATCTTTATCAGGCACCGGCGCACCGTTTACCGGCTGTAACTGGATTGGGTATTCCTGACCGTCCACAACATGGTGCATCCGCAATAAGGCCCGTTCTGGCTTGGAGTGGTCTTTGTCCAACTTGTAGGCTACTGTTGAAGTTATTTTCTCCCCCGGTTTTACGTTGAAGGAATCCGTCTCCAGGTTAGTGGACAGATCGGGAATTGCCACAATCACCGGTGCCCTGTCCTCGTTGTCGTCCGAATTCTTTTCCACCCAGGTCACTCCCTTGATGAAGGTCCCGTCTATACTGGCCACTATCTCGGCTGGGCCGTTGGGCGCGGAAAAACTAAATCTGACCTCCAGCTTTTCCCCGGGCTTGAATGTGTACTTACTGCCGTTCAGCTTTTTTGCCGGGTCCACGGGCGTAAATGATAGTTCAATCTCATCGGTGGCGGTTTCCAGGTAAAGCCTTAGCTTCGCTTCCCTTGACTTGAAATACTCCTTGTTCAGCTCGAAGGTGGCCGTGGTCTTGATCACTTCACCAGGCTTGGCTTGGTAGGAGTCTTTTTCCAGGCTCACGGAGAAGTCAAGGGCCGCATCTCCGAAGCTGATCAAAGGCACGTCCATGTACCGTATTGATTTGTCCGGCAGTTGGCGGAACATCCTGCCGGTTCCCCAGCAGAACCTCGATGGGGGCTGGAGGATCTGGACGTATTTTTCCCAGTCCCGGTCTTTGGCTGCTGAGTGATTTAAACCGTAGTAATCAGGATAGAGTTGGTTTAATACTTCAAAACCTGATAGAATATTGTCCCGAAACAAGGGTTGGTTGTTGAAGTCATTCTTTTTAAGCACTGGCTCTCTCAGTCGCTCAAGAAATTCCTCGACTAAACCGTTTTCCCATGGAATCGGGAGCCAATCGGCCTGGTCTATCTGAACTCCATCGGCGAAGTCCGGCCTGAAGAAGACGTTGGTATAGGCTTCTTTCATCGCTGTGTACCCCAGATAACGGTTCTCCCCATCACGAAACGTCCCGTATCGATCGCCGTAAGCGAGGATTACATATTCCGCGAAGTTGAGGGGGTTCAAACGCTTGCCGTCCAGGATCGTTTCTTGGTAGTAGTCTCTATAATTGTTATACGACCTCAATTCATCGTTGGTTACAACCCTGGCGGTCTCGGTGGCGGCTTCCTGCTGGTCAGCCGGCAGGCCAGGTAAATAGCTCTCAAAGAATTGTAGAAGCCGGGCTTCTTCTGTTGGCCCGGCATATGCAAAAGGCGCTGCAACGAGCGCCATGAGAAGGATAAACAATATTATTTTGTTTTTCATTTCATTAAATCCTCCATACATCTATTACGATATACCATGCGTTGTAATAGCCTGCCACCGCTATTTTTCCGCCCTCGGGCAAAGGGAATTTTTTTCGTTCCAGCTCTGCTTCCCTGGTAGTCTTTTTCCTTGCGTAGTCAACTGCGGCCTTGGCAATTTCCCGGCCATGTTTGCCGGCAAGGATTTCTTCGGCCTGCTGGAGTTGAGCTTGGAAAATATCCTGTGTAATCCTATGTTCCAGTGGCACCTTATCTATTTCCTTCGCAGTGTGCGGCAAGTATATCACAAGAGTTAAATTAACATCCTGACTCTGATCTTCAATTTTCATCCTGGTATTTTCAGGGGAGGGCACCATGTACCCCATGGATGTCACCTTGTACCCCGGCGGCACTTTCTTGTCCTCCGGCTTCTGATCCGGTTGTTTCCCCTCCAGCCTGGCCCTTTCCTCCACCGCCTTTTGCACCACTGCGCTCACGTCAGGCTTGGCCTCACCCTTGGGCCAGCAGAGGACTGTCTCGGTGGCTTCGTCCCATCCAACCTCATACCCCAGGCCCTCGGCTATGTACCGGGCCGGTAGGTAGGTGCGGCCCTCCTCGCTCTTTAACATGGGGGCCACGTCAATAATTTTCAAGTCAGGCCGCCCGGCCCCAGCGATTGTCACGGCAATAGCCGGGCTTCCCACCGCCATCTCCACCCTGTTCCACGCCATCAGGGTAACTTTCTGCACGCTCCCGTCCCAGTGAATGTTTTTGTCCTGCACTCCCAAGGCGTTACTCAAAAACCTCACCGGCACAAAGGTTCTTCCGTCCTGAATAAAGGGCTTGGCGTCCATGGTCACCCCATCAACCTTGCCGTCCACGAAATACTTATTCAGTCCGATGGCGAACACCAAACTTTTCACCAGCTTTTGCTGGTCGTAAACATCCACCTTGGTTTCCGTTAAGGTTTCGGAATATGCCTGTTTAACTCCGGGTAGGTTTATGGTTATAAAGGCCAGGGCAAGAACGAATACAACGAATATCATAAACCTTTTCATTTTTGCACCCCTATTTTTTATATTAGTAACCATATCTATATGTTACTCTCCTTTCTTGGTCCCATATGCGTTACCCAACAACATTTGTTTTATTTCTTCACGAGTTGCACAATGAGAAAGCCTTAATATATAGGGATTTTGTTCTTTTCGATCAGGGACATTAAGAAATAATTCAAACCTTTCTATGTAGTCTTTTGCATAATCTATTGCCAAGTCAAGAATTTGCTCTACGGCTTCCGGTAAAGTATCGGCATAGGCATATAGTTTTAGTTCATCCAAATGAATGTTATGGGTATTGGTTTCTTTGTCGTAGAATATCTTCGGCGTAAACATAATTCTTGACCTCAATTTTAACATTATTTCCGCAAAATATCGTGGTGCCCAATAGCATGAAGAATTAACGTATCACTGTTCCTCTCAAAAATGATCCTGATATCCATGTTAACATATGCTTCCCAAAAAGGAGTTCCCTTTAGCCGGTGTATCTGAAGTGAAGAATGTTTAGGGTTATCTGCTATAAAACGCAGTGTTTTTCTGGCCTGCTTCTGTTCGTTTTGGGATAACTTTCGGAAATCAATTTCGAATGGCTCAGTTAGAATGATCGTCGGCATCTTCTTCACCCAATTCTTTTAAAAGGCCCTCGATATTGGTAAATGATTTTACATTTCCCTCCTCTATGGCCTCCGCACTTCGCTTCATTTTTTCCTGCCATTCGTCGGACCAAAAATATTCCTGGTTCTTGTCGTGCCAGGAAACGGGCCGTATGAAAACCCCACCGTCCCTCTCTTCCAACAGTACATAATCGCCCTCCTTAATATGTATCCTTTTAGCGATTTGAGCCAAGCTAATCAACATCCGCTTTTGTACTTGTTGAACTATTTCAGACATTATAATCCCCTCTTTTTAATGCTTAACTGTAATTTCAGATTAGCTGATATTACAGTTTTTGTCAAGAGGAGAACAACATTCAGATGGCGAACACCACGCCTTTGACCAGTTTCTTTTCCTGGTACACGTCCACCTTGGTTCCTGATACGGTTTCGGAATATGCCTGTTTAACTCCGGGAAGGTTGATGGGTGAACCACCCCTCCCTTTGCTTCGCTCAGGAAAGGGCTTCCTGGACCAAGCAAAATCGTAGGTTTCCTGCTTCATCGTGAGCCTACCGGCCCAGCTCCACAGGCGTAACTTTCCACAAGTTCCTGCGGTAGAGAAGCGTTAGGCTGCTTCCAAAGCCAAGGCTTTCTTGAGAATGTTCCGGGCTGCGTTTATGTCCCGGTCAAGCACCAGCCCACAGAACGGGCACTGGTGTATCCGGATGGATAGCTCTTTCGGCACGGTGTTGCCACAATTTGAACAATCTTGAGAGGTGCCGCAGGGGTTGACCTTGACTATTTTGCTGCCAGCATCTTCCGCTTTGTAGCAAAGCATCGCAAGGAATTCACTCCAACCTGCGTCAGATATACTTTTAGCCAAGTGGTGGTTCCTGACCATGCCTTTGATGTTCAAGTCCTCCACTGCTATGAGACTATATATTTCAACCAATTTGCGTGACTCCTTATGCAGGAAATCCTTTCGTTGATTACGGACTTTTGTATGTAACTTGGCTACTTTATACCTGGCCTTCTTCCGGTTGCGTGAACCTTTCTGCTTCCGAGAAAGATTACGCTGGGCATGTTTGAGTCGTTTTTCCGTTTTGCGGAGATATCTTGGGTTTTCTATGGTGTTACCGTCAGACATCGAGGCGAATTTCTCCAGTCCCACGTCCAGGCCTGTAGCAGAACCGAGATGTATCTCAAACTGGCTTTTATCTATTTCAACAGCAAAGACAGCATACCAATTGCCGCCAGCTTCTTTCTTGATAGCAACGGTCTTGATAGTGCCCGGTATTTCCCGGTGCAGTTCAATCTTGACCAAGCCGATCTTGGATAACTTAAGCTTGCCATTTTGGAAAGAGGCTCCGAGGCCATCACCAAACTGGGTGTAGGTGATAGATTTGTAATGTCCCTTCCCCTTGAATCTGGGATAGCCGGGTGTCTCACCATTTTTCACGCGGCGGAAGAACCCGTCGAAGGCCCGGTCTACTCGGAACAATACTTCCTGGGCCACCTGGGAGTGGACTTCTTTGAAGAAGCCGTTCTCTTTTTTGTTTTCTTTTAGCCATACCTGCTGTTCAGTCCGGGAGATTGATTGTTTTTCTCGTTCCCAGGTTTCTTTTCGTTGAGCCAGGGCGTTGTTGTATATCCGGCGGCAGGTCTCCTGCCAGCGAAAGAATATGCGTTCCTGTTCTTTATTGGGGTAGATACGGAATTTATAGTTACGTATTACCTTGGGATTGGACATATCGCTTGACATCTTCGAGCTTCACCTCCCCAACGGTGGTCAGAAAATAACTTGGGGATCAGAAACTACCACCCCATAGTTGCTTTTTAAAAAGGCTAGGGCCAGAACGAATACAATAAAACATAACTGTTCGCCTATGACCTGACCTGCATTAATAACTCCTCAGAATATACTCCTGTAGCATCGGCTCAATGAACTTGTATTTGCCTCGGCTTTCTTTTTCAATAACCGCACTGACTATAAGCTGATCAATTGCTCTTTTTATATCGTTCGGATTATTTTTTTCCTTGTATATTACCTCCCCAA